>Ga0255398_1030_pt1 | contig 20643 bp, 14 predicted proteins | sample ANMaggSeSYBR01K3_FD_182119 | JGI IMG/M metagenome (GOLD analysis project Ga0255398, IMG submission 182119) | Sediment cell enrichment communities from methane seep in Santa Monica Basin, California, United Staets - ANME aggregate JGI... | ecosystem: Environmental > Aquatic > Marine > Cold seeps >...
CAAAAAAGTTAGAAGAGTTTTGGTTGAGCAAAACATTTATTACAATGGAAAATCAGAAACCCTCGAATTTTATATGAGCATAGTACTCAACAGAACAAGCGGCAAGAATATGATAATTTATTCGCCCAAAGGTGGAATGGATATTGAAAAGGTCGCAAAAGAATCGCCTGAAGAAATCTTTCGCGAAGAAATTGATCCGAAAATCGGGCTTAAACCATTTCAATGCCGGAAAATTGCTTTCAATCTCAACCTAAGCGGAATTGCTTTTTTAAATATGGTGAAATTCATTCAATCCTTATACGAAGCATATCTTGAATACGATGCCAGCCTTTTTGAAATTAATCCGGTAATTAAAGCTGCTGATGATAAAATTTATGCTGCTGATACAAAAGTTGTTATCGACAGCAATGCTTTATTTCGTCATCGTGAAATTGAGGTTATGCGAGATTTATACGAAGAAGATCCAAGCGAAGTTGAAGCCGGTAAATTTGATTTGAATTACATCAAACTTGATGGAAATGTCGGCTGTATGGTTAATGGCGCGGGCCTTGCAATGGCAACTATGGATATTATTAAAATATCCGGTGGAAATCCTGCTAATTTTCTGGATATTGGAGGAGCAGCCGACGCAAAACGTGTCGAACAGGGTTTTAGGATCATTATGAAAGACCCTAATGTTAAAGCAATTTTTGTTAATATTTTCGGCGGTATTGTTCGGGTTGACGAAGTAGCCCAGGGAATTGTCGATGCCTGTAAAAATTTGAACCATAATCATGTTCCCATAATTGTCAGATTACAAGGTACTAATGTTGACACTGGAAATAAAATTATCAATGAATCAGGACTAAGAGTTCATTCTGCCAACCGATTAGAAGATGCTGTTAAAAAAATAGCGGAAGTTATTAAATGATATTGTTTCGGGTTTCAAATTTCAGGTTTCGGGTTTCACGTTTCAGGTTTCGGGTTTCAGATTTCGAGATACGAGCTTTCGGGATGTTCTTAAATCAAAAAATCTTAAATTAATTCATTCTAAAGTGGAAAGGCTAAAGTAAAAAGACTAAAGGATAAAGTGAAATACTAAGCCATATTTCCTTTATTTCCTATTTCCCTTATATCCTCTATTTCCCTATTTTTATACCTTTGACAACTTACGAATGAACACTTGAAGAAAAGTTTAAAAACAACATTGTCCAAAAACGTACATATCAATTGCAATTACGGACATAAAACATCAAGGTTTTTAGTAGCGAAATACAAAGTAATCAGATAATGAAACATTTAGAAATATTGGTATGAAATTGGCTAAAAAGGATTAATCTAATAAAATGAAACATTCATGACAGGTAAATTGTTAGAACTTTATTTTTACCGTATTTTCCCTATACCAAATAAAAAATTAGTAAGATTACATATTAAAATAAATAAAAATAAATTAATTGTTAATAATATGAAAAAAATCATGATTTTTCTATCCGCAATGATTCTCATTCAATGCGGTTTGCTTGCCCAGGATGAGGCAAGATTAATGCGATTTCCGACAATTCACGGCGATAATGTCGTTTTTTATTTATCCTTTAAACGTTATAATTAAATTATTTAATATTTTTTTTTTTTTTAACAAAACGAAAAATAGTATATAGAAATATAATGTCGTGTTTTCTTATGCCGGTGATCTTTACACAGTTTCAAAAGATGGATGAACAGCACGAAAACTTACGAACGATAACGGTTATGAAATGTTCGCAAAGTTTTCACCCGATGGAAAACAATTGGCTTTTACCGCCCAGTATGATGGAAACACAGAAGTTTATTTAATACCCGCTCAAGGTGGAGTCCCAGAACGACTGACCTTTACGGCAACTCTTGGAAGAGATGATATTTCCGACCGAATGGGTCCAAATAATATCGTGATGGGTTGGAAAAACAATAACGATATTGTTTATCGTTCGCGAAAAAAATCCTTTAATTCCTTCAAAGGGCAATTGTTCCTGATTTCAACAGAAGGCGGTTTATCTAAAGAACTTCCTTTGCCTTGCGGTGGATTTTGCAGCTATTCGCCTGATAAAGAAAAATTAGCTTATAATCGTGTTTTCCGTGAATTTAGAACATGGAAATATTATCGGGGAGGTATGGCTGATGATGTTTGGATTTATAATTTCAAAACAAAAAAAATTGAAAATATTACAAACAATCCTGCTCAGGATATTTTCCCAATGTGGAAAGGCGATCACATTTATTTCCTCTCCGACCGCGACAGAATTATGAATTTATTTTCATACAACACCATAACAAACGAAACAAAAAAGCTTACCGATTACACAAAATATGATATTAAATTTCCTTCGCTCGGAAACGAATCAATAATTTATGAAAACGGAGGATATCTTTATAACTTTGATCTATCGACTCAAAAAGCCGAAAAAATAAAAATTATTATTGCCGACGACTTTGCCGGCGGGCGTGATGAGTTGAAGAATGTAAGTAAACTCATTAATTCTTACGCAGTTTCTCCCGACGGAAAAAGAGCCGTTTTTGGTGCCAGAGGAGATGTTTATACAATTCCCGCCGAAAAAGGAATTACCAGAAATCTAACTTTATCATCAGGCGTTCACGATCGTAATGTTGAATGGTCGCCGAAAGGAAAATTTATTTCATATATCTCTGATAAAACAGGGGAAGATGAAATTTATATCATTAACCAAGATGGAAGCGAAGCCCCAATTCAATTAACCAATAACAGCGATACTTATAAATACAATCCTATCTGGTCGGACGACGGTAAAAATCTTCTTTGGTCGGATAAAATGCTACGTTTACAATATATTGATACCGACAGCAAGAAAATAACCGTTGTTGAACAAGCCACTGATGGTGAAATCAGAGATTATTGCTGGTCGCATGATAATAAATGGATCGCCTATGCCCTTCCAAAACATAATCAGGTTTCAAGAATTTATTTATATAATGTTGAAAATAGAGAAAAACAAGTCGTAACCGGAGAATGGTACGATTCGGGCAATCCTTCATTTAGCTCCGATGGAAAATATTTATTCTTTACGTCGGCACGTAATTTTTCTCCAATCTATAGCTGGACAGAGTGGAATCACGCTTACAGAGATATGATTAAAATATATTTCATCACACTTGCAAAAGACACTCCCTCGCCATTTGAACCAAAAAATGATGAAGTATGCATCAAGGAAGATGAAGAAAAGAAAGATGACGAAAAAGACAAAAAAGATGAAGATAAAAAAGATGAGAAGAAAGAAGATAAACCGGTTGATCTGAAAATTGATTTCGATGGAATTATCGGAAGGACAATAGAATTACCCGTGAGTGCAGGGATTTATTGGAGTATTAATCCAATTGGAAACAGTGTTTATTATGGTTCGTTTATACGCAAGGAAGGTAAATCGCATCTGAAAATGTTCGACCTGAAAAAGAAAAAAGAAGAAGATATCGGGGAATTCGGAAGTTTTGTTATTTCGGCTGATAATAAGAAAATGCTTATCTCAAAAGGTGGCAAGTATGCAATTGTTGATCTACCGAAATCAAAACTTACAATTAAGGAATATCTTAATCTTTCAAACATGAAAGTTTGGGTTGATCTTAAAGAAGAATGGCAGGAAGTTTATGATGAATCGTGGAGACAAATGCGTGACTTTTTCTATGACCCGAATATGCACGGAGTTGATTGGGAAACGATTTATGATAAATATAATCCATTGATTCCTTATGTAAATAATCGTAATGATTTGAATTACATTATTGGTGAAATGATTGGTGAGTTAAGTGTTGGGCATGCTTATGTTAGTGGTGGCGACAAACCTTCTCCAAAGAAAATAAAAACCGGTTTGCTTGGTGCAGAATTGAGTAAAGATAAGTCAGGATATTATAAAATTGATAAGATATTAAAAGGTGAAAACTGGAATAAATCATTGCGTTCGCCATTAAATGATATTGGTGTAAATATTTCTGAAGGTGATTTTATTATTGCAATAAACGGCAAGCCAACTAATAAAATGAATAATATTTATGAAATTTTACTTGATAGTCCGGGCAAACAAGTTGAACTTACGGTTAATGATAAGCCGGCGGAACAGGACAGTAAAAAAGTAATTATTATTCCGATAAGCAAGGAAAGTGATCTTTATTATCACGAATGGGTTCAAAATAATACTAAGAAAGTAAATGATGCAACAAATGGAGAAGTAGGATATATTCACATACCCGACATGAGTGCCGCAGGTTTGAATGAATTTGTAAAGCATTATTATCCTCAATTGAATAAACGTGCTTTGATCATCGACGACCGAGGCAATGGTGGCGGAAATGTTTCGCCTATGATAATTGAAAGATTAAACCGTGAACTTGCAATGATGAAAGTAGCGAGAAATACATCTCAATCTACCAGCCCCAGAGGAATGATGGTTGGTCCGAAAGTATGTTTAATTAACTGCTATTCCGCTTCCGATGGGGATTTGTTCCCATATCAATTTAAAAAACTTAACATGGGTACTTTAATTGGAACACGAACCTGGGGAGGTGTTGTAGGTATCAGAGGTTCGTTGCCAATTATTGACGGAGGTTCGTTGATGAGGCCTGAGTTTGCTCATTACGATGCCGACGGAACCAAATTCATTATTGAAGGATACGGAGTTGATCCTGATATTTTTATTGAAAACGACCCCGCAAAAGAATATGCAGGCGAAGACGAACAATTAAATAAAGCTATAGAAGTAATTCTTGAACAATTAAAAAATTACCCTAAAGAATTAGCTCCGATTCCCGATTATCCGGATAAATCAAAATAAGAAGTACTTAGAGTGAAATAAAGTTAAGAGTGCCTAAAGTTAAAAGTGCCTGCCTTAGCCGAAACGACTTCGTGCAGGCAAAATAAATACTAAAAGAGTGAAGCCTTGACTTGCAGATTTAAGGCCTTCTTTAATTCAAAAAGTAATTCTTCAATAGAATCAACTTTTATTTCATTTTTATTTTTAAAAACAATTGAATATTTCTTATTTTCCGAATTATTAATTTTAATACGAATTTCGGCGTTTTCGTTATGAATAAAACCATTTCTTCTTAAAGCCCTTGAAACCCAGTTAAATTCTATTCCACTTCCCGAAATATTAATATGTTTTGTTTCATTGTCTGTGCATAAAAAATTCCCTGAATTATTATCAAATTCAATTCCATCTTTTTCGAAAAAACTATTAAAATCTCTATTTAAAACAAGGTCTTCAGGAGTTCCGTATTTAATTTCTTTTCCTTGAGCAAGTAAAAATAAACGATCGGCATGTTGAAGAGCAAGATCAAGTTCATGTGTTGAAAGTAAAATGGTTTTATCAGAGTTATGTGCAAGTGATTTAAGAAGTTGCATTATTTCAATTCGGCTGGGGAGATCAAGGAAAGCAGTTGGTTCATCAAGAATAATAATTGGGGTTTTTTGTGCAAGAGCTTTCGCAATTATGGTCTTTTGTGCTTCACCATCACTTAGTTCACCACAAAGTTTATGTTGCATTTCTGCTATCCCTACTTGTTCAAGCGATTCGTCAACAATTCTCAAGTCATCCGTTGTGAGTTTGCCAAAAAATCCGGTGTATGGATAACGGCCCATTGCAACGAGTTCATTTACCGTGATATTTGTAGTATCGGTTTTTTCGGTGAGTACGACACTTATTTGTTTTGCTAATTCTTTTTCAGAATAATTTCTGATCTCTTTATTGTTTAAAATTACTTTACCTGATAAGGCTTTAGTGAATCCTACAAAAGTCCTGATCAATGTCGATTTTCCGGCACCATTTGGACCAAGCAAACATACAAACTCACCTTTATTCAAGCTAATATTTATACACCTGTGAAGAATAATTTCTGACTTTCGTTTTCTATTAAAGCCAATACTTAAATCTTTGGTATATAAAAGTTTCTTCATTTTTCTTTAGTATTTTATTTCTGATTTTCTTTTTTTTTCCATCCATGCGGATACATACGCACTCACTTCGTTTCGTTTGCTTCGCTTCATACAGATTTCCTTCGGTCATTGGCAGAATATTTTATGATTTATTCTTTCTTTTGACGCTGATTTGCGCTGATTATTTATGATTGTTCAACAACTATGTTGTTTTTTATCATAAATAATCTGTGTTAATCTGCGTCCGAATTATTCCGGCTTGTCCATGTTGGGAATTATCATTATTTACTGAATTTGTTGCTAAAATATTTAATTCAATCTTAATCTTTTCTTTTTCAAAATAACAGAGATAACAATTGGTGCTCCTATCATTGAAGTTACGGCATTGATTGGTAAAGCTCCATCGAAACCCGGCATCCGTGCAATCAGGTTGCAAAATAAGGCTAATAAAGCACCGAAAAATAACACACCAGGCACCAAAACTTTATGATTTGAAGTTGAATAAAGCATTCGTGCAAGATGAGGAACGGCTAAGCCCAAAAATGCTACAGGCCCGCAAAATGCCGTTATAACAGCAGTTAGTAATCCTGTTATTAGAATTATAAACAACCTTGCCCGTTTAATATTCAATCCCAGGTTTTTGGCATAATTTTCACCAAGTAACAGCATGTTCAGTGTTTTCATCAAAAAAATTGAAAAAATCATTCCCATTATAATAATAGGAATAAATAATTTCATTTGATTCCATGTAATATTGGAAAAACTTGCAAGGCCCCAAATTGCAAAAGCATGTACGTTTTCACTTATGCTGTAGAATTGCAAAACCCCAACCAATGAGGAACTTATGTACCCGACCATAATTCCAATTATCAGAAGCATTGCATTGTTTCTTACTTTTCGAGCAAGAAAAAGAATAAGAAAAAGCACTGAAACAGAACCTGCAAAAGCAGCAAAAATAACGGCAAAATTACCAATTGCTTCCATGCCCGAGAAGGCAATTCCGCCAATATTTCCGACAAACATTATTACAAATGCAACGCCGAGGCTTGCCCCCGAACTGATCCCGAGAATTGAAGGACCGGCAAGAGGATTCCTAAAAAGGGTTTGCATCATAAGTCCCCCAATAGCAAGACCACTTCCTGATAAGCAGGCGGTTATGGTTTGCGGCAAGCGACTTTTGATAATAATATTTACCCAAACCTGATTTTCAGATTCCTGCCCCAGCAGAATTTTTATTACTTCAGGAAATGGAATATAAACCGAACCGACAGCAATATTTAAAACAAAAAACAATAGTATTCCAAGCAAAAGCATTAAGCTTAGAATGATACTGTTATGTTTCTTTTTATCGGCTATTACGTTTAGATTCATGTGTTTATAATTTGTTTCTGGCAGACTGCCAATGCTTTCCGTTTTGTCATGGTTTTCGGCTGCGCCATCGAAAACCCCGCCAAAACTATTTTCGCCATTCTATTTAACCCCGACCTAAAGGACGGGGCTACTTTTTGCCCCTTTATAATCATGCTCCTGTGTATTCGAATTCTCGTGACCATTGGTGTTTTATCTATTTATATTTAAGTAACTGATTTATATTTAACTGTTTGTGTTTTTGAGAAATTGGTCCCGAGCACTCGGGATGGTTGCTCCTGAATTTCTAATTTCTAATTTACAATTTCCAATTTCATTTTATTAAACGTTTAAAATATTTAGGTTTATAATCAGTAAGTAATTCAGGGTGTATTGCCTTTATTAAATCGGCAAGAATAATTTCCGGTTCCATTATTCCATCTTCAAAATAGCTTGTTTTGAATGTATTGCAGAACAATATATTTGTATCCTTAAATGCTTTAAAATCAGAATAAGGCTCAAATTCTGTCGTTAATTGCCGGTAAGAATAATCCCCATCGAAATATTCTTTTACACACCAAAATTCAGAAAATGCAGCTTTTGCATAAACAGTCTCAAAATCAAGAGTAAGAACTTCATAAGTTTTTTCATTTTTCCAAAGATAATTTGCACCGGCATCCTCGAAAAATTTCGACATATAACTTTCTCCACCTGGTAAATACCAAATTTGACCGTATTTTTTTCCTGTGAAAATATCAGGGTGATTTTTTATGTTTTTGCTAAGTTCTGTCAATTCCTGATATTTTTTAACAATAGAATCAAACACATTATTTGCATAGTTCTCTTTATTAAAAAAACAGGAAAGAAATTTTATCCACTCAGCCCGTGCAAGAGGTGTTGTTTCAAGATAACTGGTGTTTACGATTAGATTGATGCCAATTTCTTCAAGTTTTTCAAAGCTATTTCCGGGATGAGGGGCAAGTAACAGAATATCGGGGTTTATGCTCAGAATCTTTTCATGATCAATATTTTGCGGAGAACCAAATTCAATTATTTCTCCTTGTTTAACTTTTTTATGAATATATTCGTTTTTAATATATTTTACTTCCGAAACTCCAAGAATTGTTTCAAGAACCTTCAGGCGATTTGCATACCCGATTTGAGTGGAATGCAGGCAGGCTAAACTATTTAGAGGGATAAAAATCCGTTTTCCTTTTATTGAATCCGGTACGAAATTATCTTTATTAATTAAAATATATTTATTTAAAGCATGAGTTGTATCTCTTGGATTATAAATTTTTATAAGTTTATAATTATCAAAATATTCAATTTTAAACCCTTTTGCAAATTGAGGAAATGCTTTTGCGGAATAATTAATATTTTCGGAGCTTAAATGCTTAATTTCATCCTGATGTTTTCTCGAATTACATGATATGCAAAAGATTAAAACTATTGCAAATTTTATTAAGGATGTATTATTTTTCATGTTTGTACTTTTTTTCCCGAAAGCATTTTTCCATGATTTGGCAGGTTTTCTGGCTTTCCCATCATCTTGAAATCAATTTCACTGCTTTTGGCAGTGGTTTGTATTCCAAGATTTTAACGATAAAAAAATATCGTTCGGGATTACAGTTGCGGGTACAGCCCCTGATTTTCACAGGATTCCCTTTTCAAGCATTTCTGCTCACCGAATCACGTGCAAACTTAATGTTTTTTTTCAATTCATAGCTTGTACTTCTTCCTCTTGCTGCTTCTTTTTGTAAAATGTCTTTGCTTATCAAGTCATTAATGTCTCGAATTGCCGTGTCTTTTGAACATTTTGCAATCTTAGCATATTTAATGGAAGTTAATTTTCCTTCAAATACATCTAATAGCTTGTTTAAAACCTTTTTCTGTCTTTCGTTAATTATTGTTTTTGAATGTTTGTTCCAAAAATCCGCTTTAAATAAAACTCGTGTAAGAATATTTTCCGTTGATTTCAGTGCAATAATTAAACAGCTTAAAAACCATTTTATCCACCCGGTAATATTAAGGTCTCCTTTTTGCGTTTTTTCAAGAATTTCATAATATTGTTTTCTTTCTATTCTAATTTGAGCAGACATACTATAAAATCTTTGAGTACTTTTATCTGATTGAGCTAATAACATATCGGTTAATGCTCTTGTTATTCGTCCGTTCCCGTCTTGAAAAGGGTGAATTGTGACAAACCAAAGGTGTGCAACTGCTGCTTTTATTACTATATCAATCTTATCTTCTTCGTTAAACCACTTCAAAAATTGATTCATTTCTTCTTCTATTAAATCTGCATCAGGAGCTTGAAAGTGAACTTTCTCTTTACCTGCTGCACCCGAAACAACTTGCATTGCTCCAGCCATATCCTTTCTCAAATCAGCAACAGTTATTTTAAAAATTCCACTTCTCCCCATTGGAAACAATGCGGCGTGCCAATCAAAAAGTCTATCTACTGTTAATGGTTTGAAGCAATTATGTGTTGCATCAATCATCATTTCGACCATTCCGTCAACATTTCTTTCAGAAACAATTGTACCGGCAAATTCCATTCCTAATCTTTGTGCAATTGATGAACGAACCTGCTCGGGATTTAAGAATTCTCCTTCGATTTCTGCTGATTTTAAAACATCTAATGTTAATATATCTAACAATGCTTCATTTCTCAAATCAAAGCCAAGCGATTCCATTCTGCCAATTAAGCGTCCTTGTAGATTTCTTGCTTCGCTTAATAGGTTAACAAACCCATCACTTTTCCAAGTAAAATTTGGCCAATTATCCTGTTGATGTATGTAATAGCTCATTCGTTGTAAATTTTGCGACAAAAATACATATTATTCGTTGCATTTCAAAATTATCGTTGCAATATTTGCATTGATTATTGGTTTTATTCGTTGCATAATGGTTTTTCGTTTGCTTGAAGGTAATGATAAGTATATGCAAAGTTGGCGATTGAGGGTTTCAAACTTATCAAGTTACATGAAAGATGAAGCGGGCTACAACACTTGAATTTACTACTGTCTCAGCAATTATTATTATTATTATTATGAAAAAAAGGAATTGTATGATCAAGGCAAATTTAAGTGCTTCTTGATAACAGGATTAAGTTCATTCCCGAGAAACCTGAACAAGATTAATGTTGCTGCGCTGAATAATCCTGTCTATTTATTATAATCAATGCTTTTCATAGTTTTTAAGTCCCTTATAAATGTTGCTTTCCATGGTTCTCTTTTCTTTGCTCCATAAATTCGCGCATTGGAATATTCTTTTCAGATGTATTGCAATATCCCAACAATATTTCTATTTGATTATTTATATTATCGGTTTTATTTCTAAGTAACTCCATTTCATTCACTGTTAGTACTGCATATTGATCAGATAATGATATATTAGATAGGTTTAATCCCTTGATTTGTTCCTTATACTTTTTATTTAAATACCAGTTACAATTTAAACATTGAATTGACTCATCAAATGCAATTAGTATAGTATAAAAAGTATACTTTTTATTTTTCAATGAATTTGACTCCATAAATAAATCATATTTTTTATCAAGATCACGTATTCTGTTCACCTGTTGATTAATTCCTGAAGTGGTGACATATTTACCATCAAATGATTTTAAAAAGTATGAGCGATCTTTTGTATATCTAATATTAGGTTTGAAAAATGATGATTTAATTTCAAAAAGAAAAATTATGTCCTTGTATAAAATTCCAAAATCCGAATATTCATATTTTTTAGATTGTACATTTAGAATTGTTAATTGACTAAATTGTTCTTTATATCTGTTTAATAAAATAGGTTCAATAACATTTTTCCCGAAGAAATCTGGAAAATCAAAAACCGATTGATTAAATAATATATCATATATCTTTCTGATTAGAGAGTAATATAAATTGAAAACGTCATAAACAAAATACTGATCCTTATACTTTATTATAGCATGATTCTCTAAAAAGTTATATTCGTAAGGAATATCACATTTTATTGGACGATTAATCCAGATTTCATCAATTTGGTTAAAATCGATACCAACAATTTTTTCTATTAATTGAAGAGGATTTTTTATCGTTTTTTTCTCAGGAGAATTAAAAGATCTAAGAAAAGTAGAAACAGTTTCAAATTCAAGACCAAGTTTTTCTGAAATTATTTTATTAATCTCTCTGTTTCGAGGAGTTTCTAAAAATTTATCGTAATAATCCTGATATAAATTTTGGGTTATTCGTAAATCTACACCATTGAATGATGTTTGAACAATCTTAAAAGTGTTAAAAAAAATAGATTCATTATCTCCAGCGGAATTCTCTGTTTCGCATAAATCAAGATACTCATTTATTAAGAGGTATATCTTAAAAATGTCATTTCGATTAACCTGATTTTTATTATATGAGAAATAGCTTGAATTGGTGTCAAAAATAAATTGGGCAAGGGTTAGATTTGCCCTTCTATGAAAAAGAAAAAATTTTATTGGGCCAATTAATCTATTTTGTGCTATTTCTATTTTTTTGATATCGTCTCCCAAAAATATGTAACTTGAGATAGTATTTAGCAATTTAAACCATTCAATCCTTTTGTATTTATTCAATATATTTCTTATTAAGCTAACACAGTGTGTTTTATTAAGATTTGAAATGGAATAAAACTCACTATACTTTTTAAACTGTAATATCATTTTCTTTGAAAATATGTTTTATGATGAATGTACTGTAGGCTTCATATAAATTTACGTATTTTGCATTGGATATAACTGTAGATTGGATGAGCAGTGGCAGATTGCGAGGTACTTTATTATCAGACCGTTTCTGTCGTAAATAATTGTTATGTCGTTTAAAATTTGTATAATTCGTGAAATATTTTTTTGATCGGCTGTTTGTTGTTTTTATTCGATTTTTAAACTATTCTCGATTACTCTAAATTCTAATTCTAATTTATAAAGGTTGTCAGCCTGTTTTATAATTAAAACTGTTTTATCGCAGGAATTAAAAGAAATAAATCTTCCATAAAATTTTTCTCCAAATAGCTCTAAATCATAGTCAGCTCTAAATGCATCATTTCCTTTAAAAACTGTAGCATTAATAGGCTTAAAATTAGAGTTTTTATGTGAAGGTTCTTCTTTCATTCCCTCAATTGTATTTTGAATCAATTCCAGAGGATCCATTTCCAAATTTAGCCATGAAATTGTTATTATTTCAGAAGAATTGGTTCCTTCTTTTTCACAGGATATTTGATATGCAAAATCTTGTTGAAGTTCTTCTTTTTCAACTTTCCAATTATCTGGATATTCAAACGAAATACATTGATATAGAAATGGGACGTTTTGTACATTATTTATATTGGTACTTAATAAATTGTTTGTATTAAATGATTTCATGGTTTCGATTAATGTTAAATTTGCGGGGATAAATAATGAAATAACAAAAAACAGGAATGAAATAATAAAAATTATCCAGGAAGCTGGTTTTCTTTTTATTTCTTTAATATTTTCCTTTAATACAAAAGTGTGTGCCAATATATCATGTAATCCTTGTCTTTTTTTAGTTAAACCAATCATTAAGTAACCAATCCCAATTATTAAAATGGACAATATTTTCCCAAAGAACCTGCCAGATGCTTGTCCAAAACCAATGCTTTCAAAGTTTTCATTTGTTACTTTTAGTCCTAATATTGCTTTTCCAGGTGTTGCCTGAAATCTACTGCTTTCAAATATAGCATAATACAACCAGCCAAACAAGATACCTAAAGGATTTTTAAATATTAATAAACCGCCAGAAAAAAAACTTTTAGAGTTTGCTGGAATTGGTAATTGAAAAATTGCCCAGAAGAATGATGTTATAAAGAACATCAAAGTAAAATCAATAATGAAGGCAACTAATCTTAACCAAAAACCGGCGTTTTTATGATATGAAACAACAATATCATTTTTTACTATATCCATTTTTATGTCAATATCAGTAGTGTTATCAGAAGAGATATTTTCAGTATCCTTATTTTCAATAGGAACAATCTTATCTTGAGGGTTTATTTTTGGAATTGGTGGAGGAATAGTTTTTTTATATTCTGTTAAGTTTTTTAGTTCTGTCCAGTCTTTTAATCCTTTTTTCCAAACAAGAGTTGATTCTGAAAGATCTAATTCAATAATTTCCTTTATGCTTAATGGGCCTTTCTTCGTTTCATTCTCAAAAATGTAATACTTTGCCATATTTATTATATTTTATAATTATTTGGTCATAATTTCCGCTAACTCCAAAATAATCATCTCACTTTCACTTAAATTCTTCCTATTTGGAAAGCTCCATAGCCTTAATAGCGTTTATTTCTTCCTTGGCCATTATTTTCTATATTTCTTTTTATTATAATTTTTCATTTTTTCTTTGTTTTTCTATTACAAAAAACCGGTCCTAAATCATTTTAAAATTGTGTTCAACAAAATAAATCAAAATATTTTATATATCATAAATAAAATTGAATTTTTTTTTAAATTAAACCCTTTTTGTTATGACAACTTTAACTGAACATGGTTTTGATACTACGGCATGGACAGAAGCATTGATCGCTAAAAACAAAGCTGCCGAAGATTCTGAAATTGCACAGCAAATTGCAACTGCAAATGCAAGAGATGCAACCCAGCTTTCGGTTGAAAAGCTTTCAGTCGCTTATAAAGATGCTTCCAATATTGCCAATCTTATTTCGGGAGTGCTTGGAAAAGATAATATCCAGGGATAGCAAGTCCCTGTTCGGAGGTAATAAGAAATCATTTAGCTTGTCTTACTATCTGACAATATGAGTTTTCAGGCAAAGGCTGCGAAAATATTCGCAAAAATTATACAGAAACCGCTTCTTTTACTTTTTCTTCCAACAAAGCAATTTCAACAACCTCAATCATTTCATCAACATAGTGGAAATTTAAGCCCTGAATATAATCGGTTTTAATTTCTTCAATATTTTTCTTGTTTTCTGAGGAAAGAACTATGTCCTTAATTTTTGCTCTTTTGGCAGCCAATATTTTTTCCTTAATTCCACCAACCGGTAAAACTTTTCCACGTAAGGTAATTTCTCCGGTCATGGCAAGTTTTGCTTTTATTTTGCGTTGGGTAAAAGCGGAAGCAAGTGCCGTGAAAATTGTGATCCCTGCCGAAGGGCCATCTTTTGGTGTAGCTCCTTCGGGAACATGAATATGTACATTCCATTTTTCAAAAATTTCAGAATCAAGGTTTAATATTTGATAATGAGCCTTTAAATATTCAAAAGCTAGAGTTGCGGATTCTTTCATCACGTCGCCGAGATTACCGGTCATTGTCAGATTTCCTTTTCCTTTGCTAAGGCTAACTTCAATAAATAAAATGTCGCCACCTGCAGTGGTCCATGCCAAACCTGTAACAACTCCGGCAATATTGTTTGAGATACTTTTTTCTTTCTGAAAAATAGACGGACCCATGATTTTTTGCAGGTCTTTTTCATCAACCTTCTTATTATATTCCTTTTCCATCACGATATATTTTGCCTTATTTCTAATGATTCTGGCAAAATTCTTTTCAAGCGACCTGACACCTGCTTCACGGGTGTAATCATCAATAATTATTTCAATAATATTTTTAGGGAAAGAAACTTGTGATCTAATAACTCCGTGTTCTTTAAGTTGTTTCGGGATTAAATGTCTTTTTGCAATTTCAACTTTTTCTTCCAACAAATATCCGCTAAGATCAATAATTTCCATTCTGTCGCGTAAGGCAGGATGAACAGTATTTAAAGTATTTGCCGTAGCAATAAACATTATTCTAGACAAATCGTATTCAATTTCGAGGAAATTATCGTAAAAGGCAACATTTTGTTCGGGGTCTAAGACCTCAAGCAAAGCAGCTTGAGGATCACCACTAATATTATTTCCACTAACTTTATCAATTTCATCAAGGACAAAAACCGGATTTGATGATTTGGCTTTTTTGAGGCTTTGAATTATACGGCCCGGCATAGCTCCGATATAAGTTTTGCGGTGTCCGCGCAATTCGGATTCATCGCGTAAGCCTCCGAGTGACATGCGTATATATTTTCTTTTTAAAGCTTTTGCAATTGATTTACCAAGTGATGTTTTTCCAACTCCGGGAGGCCCGACAAAGCATAAAATAGGTGAACGCATATCGTTTTTCAGTTTTATCACGGCCAAATGTTCTATAATCCTTTCTTTAATTTTTTCAAGTCCGTAATGATCGTAATCAAGTATTTTTTCTGCTCTTTCTAAGCTGTAATTATCTTTTGTAAAATGGTTCCAAGGCAGTTCAACAAGTGTTTCAACATAATTCATCTGTATTGAATGTTCGGCAGCAGCGGGATTCATGCGTTGCAGTTTCTTCAATTCTTTAGCAAATGTTTCGGCTACTTCTTTCGACCATTTTTTACTCTTTGCTTTTTTCTTTATCTCATTTATTTCTTGTTCATTGGTAACACCACCCAATTCTTTCTGAATTGTTTTTAATTCCTGGTTTAAAAGATAATCGCGTTGTTGTTTATCAAGATCAACTTTTACTTTGCTTTGAATTTGTGTTTTAAGCTCAAGCATTTGCAATTCTTTGGTTAGAGAAGAAAGCAATAAATTTGCCCGCTCTTTCATATCTGTAATTTCAAGCAGTTTTTGTTTTTCTAAAACACTAACATTTAGGTTAGAGGAAATAAAATTGATAAGAAAAATATGGCTTTCTATATTTGTTATAGCAAATGAAGCTTCGCTCGGAATATTTGGAGAATGCTTGATTATCTGTATTGAAAGGTCTTTTAAAGAGGATAATAGAGCGATAAATCCTTCATCTTTAATATCTATTTCATCATTAGAAACTTTTGAAACTTTTGCTTTAAAATATGGTTTGGTTTGCACAAATTTTTCGACCATAAACCGGCTTTTCCCTTGAATTATTACAGTAGTACTTTCATCAGGCATTTTTAATACTTTCAAAATGTGAGCAACAGTACCTACTTTATTCAAATCTTTGATCGCAGGGTCTTCAACATCAACATCTTTCTGTGCAATTACTCCAATAATCTTATCTTTTTTATTGGCATCTTGTATTAATTTGATCGATTTTTCTCTGCCTACGGTTATTGGAATCACTATTCCCGGAAACAACACGGTATTCCTTAATGGAAGTATTGGTAAATGATCGGGAATTTTTTCAGAACCAATTTGTTCTTCATCTTCCGACGAAAGCAAAGGAATAAATTCAGCTTCAGAATTAAAATCTGAGAAATTAAACATTATATTTTTAGATTCAATATTCATATTTTTTGATTAAGTCAATTTGTTAGTAAATATTTATGACGATTTTGCAAAAATAATTAAAAGGATTGGCATTTGGTTTAATTACCAGATAATTATTTTGTATCCTTTTTTCTATTAATTTTCAAAATTATTATAAAACAATTTAACAATTATTATTTGTATCTTTGCCCATGCAATTTAAAGATTAAAATTAATTGTTTATAAAATGAAGTTTGTTATTAAGCTGAATCTTAAAACAATAAATACATTATTTAAAAGATGGATTTTGAATTAATTACAAAGCAGGTTTGCGAATTATCACGTGAAGCCGGTGAATTTTTAAAAAAAGAAATTCACAATATTGATCCTAAAGATATTGAAGAAAAAGGAAAACATGATTTTGTAACTTATGTTGATAAGACATCTGAGAAAATGATTGTTGAAAAACTATCAAAAATATTACCCGAAGCCGGATTTATTACTGAGGAAAATACCGCTTCAAATAAAGGTAAACGCTTTCAATGGATTATTGATCCACTTGATGGAACAACAAATTATATTAACTCAATTCCTTTGTATTCAACGAGTATTGCACTTATTGATCAGGATGAAGTTGTAGTGGGAGTTATTAATGAGGTTAATTTGAATGAATGTTTTTACGCATGGAAAAATAGTTCTGCTTTCCTGAATGAATCTGAAATTAAAGTTACTAAAACAAATACTCTTGATAATGCACTACTTGCGACTGGTTTTCCGTTTTATGATTATGGCAGGTTGAATGAATATTTGGAATTGTTTAAATATTTAATAGAAAATACCGCAGGTATCAGACGTCTCGGCTCGGCTGCTGTTGATATGGCTTGGGTTGCATGTGGACGTTTTGATGGTTTTTATGAATATGGATTAAGTTCATGGGATGTGGCTGCAGGTACTATTATTGTAAATCAAGCAGGTGGGACAAACAGCGATTTCTCGGGAGGAAATAATTTTATTTTCGGAAAAGAAATTATCTCAACAAACAACTTAATTCAAAAAGAATTTTTTGATTTATTGACAAAATATTTTGGGTAAATAATGTAGCATAAGTTTACTAAATTTAATAAGAAAATTTATATGGCTAAAGAAAATATTGAATATGAAAATATTACCAAAACGAAAGACAGTCCTTCGAGGAGTTTAATTAAAGCATTAAGTTATAGGATATTAGCAACATTCATTACCTTTATTGTAAGCTTTATTATTTTCAGAAGATATACTGAAAAAACCATTGAAGATAGTCTTGGAAATGCAACGCTTATTGCAGTTTTTGAATTCGTTGCAAAAATTATTTTTTATTATTTGCACGAAAGACTTTGGACAAATATTGGATGGGGAAAGTACTGGAGAAGAACTTATTGGAGAAGTAAAGCATGGAGAAAACTTTATAATAAAATGCATGTAGAAAAAATGAATGGTTAAATAGTTATATGGTTAAATGGTTATATTGTTAAATTGTTTGTATGAAAAAAATTACTTCAAATATTTTAAAATCTTTAATGATTTTTTTATTCGTATTTTTAAATATGATTACAAATCAGGTAAATGCTGATGAAATTCAAAAGGATAACGATAAAAAAATTAAAGTTTATAAATTTGATATTAAAGAAGAAATTGCCCCACCGGTTTGGCGAAAGACAAAAATTGCTTTCCAGCATGCAAAAGATACTAATGCCGATCTGATTTTGATACACATGAATACTTACGGCGGAATGCTTGATGCCGCCGATTCAATAAGAACTATTATTTTACATTCACAAATACCTGTTTATGTTTTCATTGATAATAATGCTGCTTCGGCGGGTGCATTAATATCAATTGCTTGTGATAGTATTTATATGCGTTCGGGAGCAAATATTGGAGCAGCAACCGTTGTTGATCAAACAGGAAAGCCGCTTCCCGATAAATATCAGTCGTATATGCGCTCGATGATGCGTTCAACAGCCGAAGCAAAGGGGCGTGATCCTGAAATTGCTCAAGCAATGGTTGACCCGAGAATTTATATTGAAAATATTAGTGATACGGGAAATGTTTTGACGTTCACTACTTTGGAGGCAATTAAAAACGGATATTGCGAAGGAAAAGCTGAAAATATTCAGGAAGTATTAAATGATGCGGGTTTCGATAATTACGAAATAATTGAGCAGAAGCTCACACCTATGGATAAAATTATTGGTTTTCTAATAAATCCGATGATCAGTGGAATTTTGATTATGATAATAATAGGTGGAATTTATTTTGAATTACAATCACCCGGAGTGGGATTCCCTCTTGTAGCTTCTATTATTGCTGCATTATTGTATTTTGCGCCCCATTATATTGAAGGACTTGCCGATAATTGGGAAATATTGATATTCATAATAGGAGTAATTCTCGTAGCAGTTGAAATTTTTGCAATTCCAGGATTTGGAGTGGCCGGAATTGCAGGAATAATGTGTATTATCGTTGGACTTACACTTTCAATGGTCGAAAATTTTGGGTTTGATTTTATATATATTAATTATACTCAATTAATAAAAGCCTTCTTTATTGTAATAATTGCATCTTTTTTATCTCTAATTTTATCATTTTATTTAAGTAAAAAAATATTTACTTCAACGATTTTTGGACAATTGGCACTTGCAAGTACCCAGCAAGTTAAGAATGGATTTACTTCAGCCGATGCTCAATATTTAACAATGATTGGGAAAACGGGATATGCAAAAACTATTCTCAGGCCTGCCGGAAAAGTTGAAATTGAAGATGAAATTTTTGATGCAACCGCTGAATCAGGGTATATTGATGAAGGTGAGAAAATCAAAGTGGTAAGATATGAAACAGCACAACTTTTTGTTCGGAAAATTGAATCCTAAGTTGAAGAGGGAAATAGTGGGAATAGAGGAAATAAGGGAAATAAGGGAAATAAGGGAAATAACAAGAATGACCATTGAATGACCATTGAATGACCATTGAATGACCATTGAATGACCATTGAATGACCATTGAATGACCATTGAATGACCATTGAATGACCATTGAATGACCATTGAATAACTACTTAATGACCAATTATTGACCAATTAATGACAACTTAGTGACAACTTAGTGACAACTAATGACAACTTAATGACAATTAAATGATAATTAAAGTAACAAAAGAAGACATCACAAAACTTAAAGTCGATGCAATTGTAAACGCTGCGAATACATCACTTCTCGGTGGGGGAGGAGTTGACGGAGCGATTCACAGGGCTGCGGGTTCACAGCTACTTAAAGAATGCCGTGCTTTAAACGGATGCCCGACAGGAGAAGCTAAAATAACAAAAGGCTATCAACTTCCGGCGAAATTTGTAATTCATACAGTTGGCCCTGTTTGGCGAAAAGATTCAAGCAAAGTCGATGAACTTTTGGCAAATTGCTACAAAAACAGTCTTAAAATAGCAAAAGAAAATAATTGTAAAACAATAGCTTTTCCAAATATTAGCACAGGTGTTTATCGTTTTCCAAAAGAAGCGGCAGCCGGAATTGCTATTAAAGAAGTGAAAAATTTTCTTGAAAATAATAGCTCTATCGAAAAAGTTATTTTTGTTTGTTTCGATTTGGAGAATTATAGTATTTATGAGGATTTATTAGGCTTGAAATAAATGCCATGCAAGATGTAAAGCTAAAACAATTACTTGCGTTTTATCATAATAGAATCATACAAAATACCGAGTTCTATAATAAGCAATTCATTCTCCCCACGAAAACGAATCTGTTTTCAAACCTGCAAGCGAAATTACTCTGTCGATAACTGTTTCGGCGAGTTCGGAAATATTTTTAGGTTTACTATAAAATGTCGGAGAGGCGGGGCAGATAATTCCTCCGGCAAGAGTAACACTTTTCATGTTTTCGATATGGATAAGATTTAAAGGCATTTCACGGGTAACGAGGATTAACTTACGTCTTTCTTTCAGAATTACATCGGCTGAACGTGTCATCAAATCATTGGATATTCCGGAGGCAATTCTACCAAGAGTTCCCATGGTGCAGGGGCAAATTATCATTGTATTGAAATTAGCCGAACCGGAAGCAAAAGGTGCAAAAAAATTGTTTGGCTCATAAATTT
>Ga0255398_1031_pt1 | contig 20464 bp, 16 predicted proteins | sample ANMaggSeSYBR01K3_FD_182119 | JGI IMG/M metagenome (GOLD analysis project Ga0255398, IMG submission 182119) | Sediment cell enrichment communities from methane seep in Santa Monica Basin, California, United Staets - ANME aggregate JGI... | ecosystem: Environmental > Aquatic > Marine > Cold seeps >...
GTTCATTATTAATGCCAATAAAATGTTGACAGTTACTACATTATCATATAGAATAGATTGTGGCTCGCAATGATTATTGCTGAGTGATTTTGAAAAAATGATCAAAAAATCCTGCCCCGGGTTTTTGAGATAAACGGTGAAATAATATTTAAGGAGGTCACTAAATGAAGTCTTACGTTGCAAAACCACTAGAGATTGAAAGAAAGTGGTACGTAGTTGATGCAGATGGAAAAACTTTAGGAAGATTAGCATCTGAAGTTGCTAAGATTTTGAGAGGTAAACATAAGCCAATTTTTACTCCGCATGTTGACACTGGAGATTTTGTCATAGTAGTAAATGCTGAAAAAGTAAAAGTTACAGGTAAGAAAATGGATCAAAAAATGTACAGATGGCACACAGGTTATGTTGGTAATTTAAAAGAGAGAACTTTCAGAGAAATGAACCAAAGAAATCCTGAGAAGATTGTTGAACTTGCTATTAAAGGCATGTTGCCACACAACGCTCTTGGAAGTCAAATGTACACAAAATTAAAAGTATACGCAGGTCCTGAGCATAAGCATGAAGCTCAAATGCCTGAAGTACTCGAAATTAATCTGTAAGGGAGGGTAACTAATGGCTAAATCAATGCAATATCAAGGTACTGGTAGAAGAAAAACTTCTGTCGCTAGAGTTAGATTACTTCCTGGTACAGGAAAGTTTATCGTTAATGGCAGAACAGTTGAAGAATTCTTCAATTTTGAAACATTAAGAAGAGAAGTACAGAGACCTTTAGGGTTGACTAATACCACTGGAAAATACGATGTAATCGTAAAAGTTGAAGGTGGCGGATACACTGGACAAGCTGGTGCGGTAAGACATGGTCTTTCAAGAGCACTTTTGCAAGTTGACGGTGAATTCAGAGCGGTTCTCAAGGCAGCTGGTTTCTTGACTAGAGATTCAAGAATGAAGGAAAGAAAGAAATACGGTCTTAAGGCAGCGAGAAGAGCACCACAATTCTCTAAGCGTTAATTTGTTGATGAAGCAGTCCTCGTGGGTATATTTACCCATGAGGGCTTTTTATTTTTTGTGATATAATATAAGGATTGAGAGGTGATTATTATGTCAATTTTGGCAAGTTTTCTGATGCCTCATGCACCTGTTTTTCTGGAGGCGATAGGGCAACATCAAATCCGTGCTGTAGAGAAGACCATTGAATCCATGCATAAAATCGGTAAGACTATAAAAGAGCTGAAACCTGATATGATTGTATTCGTTTCACCTCATGGACCTGTGTTCTCCGATGCGATCGCAGTTTATGATTTGGAGCCGTATACGGGTGATTTTCATGCATTTGGAGAATTCGAACTGGAATATGAATTCAAGGTAGAATCAAAATTCTTAAAACTTTTATGTGAACTCAGCGATGAACATGGACTGGATTATTATCCACTCAAAAAAAATCAATTCAAAGAATTCCATCATGATCCAAAACTAGATCACGGGGTTCTTGTACCAGCGCATTTTATTTATCAACATGTGGATAACATTCCTATGGTAGCTATGAGTTATGGTACATTCCCTTACCTCAGACTGATAAAAAATGGAAAATTATTAAAAACAGTATCAGATAAATTGGGACTAAATATTGTGGTGATAGCGAGTGGAGATATGTCACATGCGCTCAAAGATAGTGGTCCATATGCCTTTGATCCAAATGGTCCTTGGTTTGATGCTCTGATGACCAAATTTATTGATGAGCAAAAACCTTGGGCGATTTTTACGGAATCACTGGATAAAATTGAACATGCCAGAGAATGTGGTCTCAGGTCTTTTGCTGTGATGCTTGGGGCACTTGAAGGTTCCAATTTCAATAGCAAGGTTTTGTCCTATGAAGGTCCATTTGGTGTAGGGTATTTATGTGCCTCCTTCATAAAGGTGGATGATGGCGTGGATATGGATTGGTTGATCAAAATGGAGAATAAGCTTCAAAATCAATACGAAGCCCATATAAAGAAAGAACATTTTTTAGTCAAGTTTGCGAGATTAGTCGTAGAAGAAAGAGTTAACGGCAGAGTACCACCAAAATTGAGTATTACAGATGAGTTCGTCAAGGTCAATAATAGATCTTTGAAATTGCCAGAGGACCATGGATTCTTAAAAACTAGAAGAGGGACTTTTGTTTCTATTAAGAATGAATCAGGTTTGAGAGGATGTATTGGGACTATATTGCCAACACAAGATAATATCATTGATGAGATTTATAGAAATTCAATTGCCGCGGCAACAAAGGACTATAGATTTAATCCAATTGAAGCCGATGAACTTCAAAACCTTATCATTTCGGTCGATGTCTTATCGGAGCTTGAGGAAGTTGAAGATCGAGGCGAGTTGTCGCCAGACCGATATGGTGTAATTGTTTCTTCAAGAGGAAGACAAGGTGTTTTGCTTCCCAATCTTGAAAGCATAGAAACTGTTGATGAACAACTTAGGATAGCATGTAACAAAGGTGGATTTTCAGTGGATGAAATGGATAAAATCATGAGATTCACAGTGGATAGATTTAAATGATACTGGGGATAAAATGTGGAGAGTGTGTATAACGGCCACAAAGTAGATTTATTCCCGCTTAGTTAATGACAATTACCCACAAAGAATGGAAGATAACTTGATATGTTTGTGGATAACTTTATCAACAGGTAGGAGAACAACACATGAAGAAGACATTTATAAGAATATTTTTTTTAGTACTGGCATTCGTTTTCATGGCTGCTGTCGTACTCAGTATCAATGTGGAGATGAACATAAAGATCAGAAGAAAAGCCAACGAGATCTTGCGCCCCTATGAGGTTGTCAGCATGCAACCTAAGGTCTATTTCGTTGGTGATGAAGGTATTTATGAAGAACCCAATTCAACGATTTTGATGGACCATTATGACGAAGGAGAGAGAGCTTTTATCAGTCTATCATGGATTGTCTCTGAAGGGATCACATACCATGTGGATTATGATAATAATCAAATCAATATAGTCTCTGACAAGCATTATATTTCAATAGATTCCAATGGCAACATGAATGTGGATGATCAGCAAAGTGAGAACACCATCGAATGGTTTTTAGTGGACGACATCGCGTATATCTCATATGATGATCTAATTAAATCAGAACAGCTCGAATCCTTTGGGATCGAAATGAGAGAAGTTACTGAAAATGGTAATATTGTCTATGAGAATTTGTGGCATGAACGCAAAACGATTGAGATTGATGACGATGTATTTTTAATGTCCGATGAGGAGAGTTTGGCTGCATACAACGAGAACAGATATGCACTCAATTTTTTATATGATCTTAAGAATATATTCTTGAAAGAACCAGTTGTTCATGAACTTAAGAAAGAGACTGTCATAATAGAGCAGGTCAGTGATTCCACTTTAAAAGTTATTAGTGGGGATAATTATGTAGGATATATTGCAACGAGTGAAAATCAGGAATTTGACGTTTTGACAAGTCCACGAGTTGTCAATGAAGACTCACTTTTCATATATGATGATCCGATTATATTGACCTGGGAAGCAGTGTACAGCTATAATCCAAATACTGAGAACATACTCCCGATGAAGGGGGTTAATGTCCTCTCTCCTACATGGTATGAACTCACGGATTCCAATGGTAATGTCAGTTCTAAAGTTTCAACTGATTATATTGGATGGGCGGATTCTCAGAATATAGAACTATGGGTGCTTGTATCCAATGCATTCGATATTGATAGAACCCATGAGTTTTTGCATGATGCGAAAGCTAGAAAGTATTTTATCGATTTTATGATCTCCGAAGCCAAAAGATATGGATTTGAGGGCATCAATATTGATTTTGAAAATGTTTATCTTGAAGATAAAGATGCGCTCACTCATTTTGTGAACGAATTTAAATGGCATACTAAGAATCATGGTTTAGTACTATCAATGGATGTTACAATCATGGGTGGCAGTGACAATTGGTCGAAATGCTATGATCATGCCAAACTCGGAAAAATTGTTGATTTTATGATAGTGATGACTTATGATGAATATTGGGCTTCAAGCCCGGTAAGTGGCCCAGTGGCTTCATACGATTGGGTATATAAGCACACGCTTTTATTGACTGAAGTAGTCAAACCAGAGAAGTTGATTTTAGGGCTACCGACATATACGAGGGTATGGCGTGAGAGACCGTCTACAACGATTGCGAATGTTATGATAACGAAATCATCTGCAATCGGTATGGAGGCCCAAAACAATCTTATTGAGAAATATGAGTTGGTTCCAATATGGGATGATGTGGATAAACTGTATTATGCCACTTTTTTTGAGGAAGATGCTCTAGTCAAGATGTGGATTGAAAATGCGGAAACGCTTTCTATTAGATCCGATATAGTCAATCAACTCGATTTGGCTGGTGTAGGGGTCTGGAGACGTGGTTTCGAGACGCAGGATGTATGGGATGCGATTTATGATGCGCTATACTAGAGGTGGAGAATATGAGAGCATATGGCTTGTTGTTTAACGGTAAAAGGATTTTTGCCTATTATGTACTGCTCATCATTGGTCTTGCAATGGTTTTTGGTGGAATCATCAGTTACTATAGTCAGATCAACGGATTCAGAGCCACAATCAGTGACGACGAAATTATCGAACGAGCTCGTGGTCTGGGTATGATTGAAATCAAAGAAAAATGGAATGGTGAGGGAGAATAAGATGATTCGCGTCAATGAAATTAAATTCAAACTAGGCGAGCCTTTGGTTCATGCTGCCATAGTTAAGAAATTGTCGGTTAAGCTAAAGATAAAGAAAGAACAAATCATAAAATATAACATTATCAGAGAATCCATTGACGCCAGAAAAGACGTTGTTTTCTCCTATACTATTGATGTGGACTTGACTGATGAGAAAGATTGCATCAAACGAGGGTTCAAACAGGCACCACCGCCATTTTTGTCTGTAGAGAAGTCTTTGACAAATAAGCAACTGAATGATTTGAAAGAAATGCAAAGACCGATAGTGATCGGTTTTGGACCTGCGGGAATATTCGCCGCATTGCAATTTGCTAGGGCAGGTCTTAGACCATTAGTTCTGGAACAGGGAGAGGATGTAGATTCAAGAACTCTTACTGTAGAAAAATTTTGGGAGACTGGCGAACTGAATACCCGGTCCAATGTACAGTTTGGAGAAGGCGGCGCGGGCACCTTTTCTGATGGGAAACTAACGACTAGAATAAAAGATCCCCGAATTGAAATGGTAATGGATGTACTCGTCAAAAATGGCGCACCACAAAACATTATCTATAAAAACAAACCACATATTGGAACAGATTTGCTCAAAAAGACAGTTAAGAATATCAGACTTGAAATAGAAACACTTGGAGGAGAAATAAGGTTTAATACTGAAGTCATCGACCTATTGATATCAGAGATTGACCATTCGATCAAAGGGGTTGCCTGTTCAGACGGAACGACTTTTGAAAGCTCATATGTAGTCGCTGCAGTTGGACATAGTTCTAGAAAATTTTATGAGTTGTTAAAATCAAAAAATACCACTATGGAAAGAAAACCGTTTGCTATAGGCCTGAGAATAGAACATCCTCAAGTCATCATCAACGCTTCACAATATGGAAACAATCATGTCCATGATGATTTGGGAGCAGCAGAATACAAATTGACATACAGGACATCCAAAGGAAGAAGTGTCTATTCGTTTTGCATGTGCCCAGGTGGAGAAGTTGTTGCTTCAGCATCTGAAGAAGGCAGACTCGTTGTCAATGGGATGAGCTACTACAAACGCGACCTTTACAATGCCAATAGCGCACTTTTGGTTAACATCGACCCAAGTGACCTAGATGGAGACTCAGTACTTGAGGGAATTGAATTTCAAAGGCGTTTAGAGGAAATGGCTTACAAGGCCGGTGGTAGTGATTACAATGCACCATCGGAAACTGTCGCAAATTTTTGCGGTCAACATCAATCTTTAAGTGATGTTAAAACAATATACGCTAAATTAGGTGTGGATTATGATCGTGCATTTGATGATATGAAGTCGACATACAAGCCTGGAGTGAAATCGGCGAATTTAAGCGAAGTGTTACCTGACTTTGTTTTTGATGCCCTTGAAGAGGCTATTCCAAAATTCGGTCAGATGATCAAGGGCTTTAATGACCCTAGAGCGATATTGACAGGAGTTGAATCAAGAAGTTCTGCACCGGTTAGAATAGTGAGAGATTCAGAAACAATGAGGTCGCTATCTCATAAAGGATTGTACCCTAGCGGTGAAGGTGCAGGTTATTCTGGTGGAATAACATCATCAGCAGTTGATGGAATAAAGGTTGCAGAACAAATCATTATTGAGATGTTAAAGTAATAACGATAGTATAAATTAATTTTTATATTGCACTCCGTTCAAATTTCTGTTACAATTTGTTTAAATTTGAAAAGGTTTATCAAAAAATTGTGAACCTTCAAAAAATTTTGCATTGTCAATAGGGGGGATGCTGTTCCGTAATTTCTAATAACGGTTGAAGCATTGATTAAATTTTTAAGGATGGTGAATATGGAAAATTTAGGCGGAAAGAAGAGAGACAATTGGGGATCCAGACTTGGATTTATCATGGCCGCTGCAGGATCTGCTGTAGGCCTCGGTAATATCTGGAGATTCCCTTATACTACCGGACAGAATGGTGGTAGCGCATTTATTATTATTTATTTGGCTTTTGTATTTATTATTGGTTTGAGTGTAATGATCGCAGAGTTTGCGGTTGGTCGTAGAACTCAACTTGCTGCAGTTGGAGCATTCAAGAAATATAACACAAGATGGACCTTTGTTGGTGTCATCGGCGTTGTATCTGCATTCTTCATCATGGGATTCTATCCAGTAGTTGGTGGATGGGCTCTGGCTTATGTATTTAAGACATTTACAGGTCTCTTAAGCAGTCCTGAACTGATTGGCGATTCATTTGGTGCATTCATTACGGATCCTATTCAACCACTTTTATGGTTCGTAGTATTCCTTGCAGCTAACGTTGTTATCGTAATCAAAGGTATTTCGGGTGGTATTGAAAAAGCGGGTAAGGTTTTGATGCCTACACTTTTCGTACTTTTCATTCTACTTGCAATCAGAAGTGTAACGCTTGAAGGCGCTGGAGCTGGTCTTGAGTTCTTATTCAAACCTGACTTCTCAAAAGTTACAGGCGAAACATTCCTCGCTGCACTTGGTCAAGCATTCTTCTCACTCAGTTTAGGTATGGGCTGTATGATCACATACGGTAGTTACCTCAACAAAAAAGAGAATTTGGTTTCCAGTGCGTTTATTGTAACAGCACTTGATACATCAGTTGCGTTACTTGCAGGCGTTGCTATATTCCCAGCACTTTTCGCATTTGGTATGGAGCCTGCTGCAGGTCCTGGACTTGTATTTGTAGTTGTTCCATCAATCTTTGCTCAAATGGGTGGTTTAGGAGTAGCATTCTCTGGATTGTTCTTTGTGGCACTTGTGGTTGCAGCGTTGACTTCATCTGTTTCATTACTTGAAGTTGTTGTTTCATACCTCATAGACCAAAAGAATATGGAAAGAAAACCTGCCGTATTGATTACTGCTGCTATTATGACAGTAACTGGTATCTTCGCATCATTATCTCTTGGTGTTATGTCTGGATTCACAATGTTCGGAGTTGGCGTTTTCGATTTCTTCGACATCTTGACAGACAAGATCTTCCTCGCTATCGGCGGAATGCTTCTTGCAGTATTCGTTGGTTGGGTTGTTAAGAAAGAAGATTTACTGGATGAACTTACTAATCAGGGATCAATCAAGTTTGGTTTATTCAATGTATGGTATAACATCGTTAAATTTGTTATCCCAGTTGCAGTTGCAGTTATCGCTGTTGCAGGAATCATCTCGATTACACAAACAAGCCTCATGTTGTTCGGACTTGCTGTAATCGTTGTATTAGCAATCTTCTCTAAAAAATTATAAGATTAATGACATTTATTATAAATGTTGATTTGGCCAAGCGTAATGCTTGGCCATTTTTTTATGAAAAAAACGAACCGGCTATTTACCGATTCGTTTGTATGAGATATGAATTATAGTTTATATACCGTGATTTCTTCACAGTAGTTACATTCGTATTCAAGTTTTCCATTTGACTTCAGTAGGGTGAATGTAGGGATGGCATAATCGTCACTATGGGTTATGCAACGAGGATTTTGGCATTTGATGCCTCCTGTAAGTGTCTTTGGAATCTCCACTTTCTTTTTATCCACTAGCAAATTATTCTTGATCGTATTGACGGTGATATTTTGATCCACAAGACCTAGTAAGTTCATATCCACATCAAAAGTGTTTTCAACTTTGATGATATCCTTTCTACCAAGTTGGTCACTTTTAACATTCATGAGCAAAACAACCGGATGTTCAATGCTTGAAAAAAGCAAGTTGAATATTTTCAGTCCGTTTCCGGCTTTCATGTGGTCAATGACAATACCGTTTTCAATTCCTTTAACCTCTAGCATATGGTCCCACCTCCAATAATTTTGTAATAAGTGCCATTCTTACATAGACACCCATTTCAGATTGCTCGAAATATACTGCTCTAGGGTCTTCGTCTACATCATAAGCAATTTCATTGACACGTGGTAGGGGATGCATGACAATCATATCAGTTTTTGAGTTTCTTAACTTTTCGCGGGTAAGTTTGAATGAGTTCTTCAGTTTGAGATAGTCAGCTTCGTTGAAGAACCGTTCTTTCTGGATGCGTGTCATATAAAAAACATCGATATCATCTATGACTTCTTCCATATAGTTTGCTTCGACGAGTTCAACGCCATATCTCTCTACAAGTTGTCTTTTAAGTGCTGATGGCAATTTGAGTTCGTCAGGTGATATCAAGTAGAATTTTTTACTTCCGAAACGAGCAAGGGTTCTGATCAAAGAATGAACCGTTCTTCCATATTTTAAATCTCCACAGAATGCCACATTGTGTCCATCAACTGTTCCTTTGAATCTTTTGATAGTGATCAAGTCGGTTAAAGTCTGAGTAGGGTGCTGATGCCCCCCATCTCCACCATTGATGATGGGAACACTGGAATATTCTGCTGCAAGTTTTGGAGCACCTTCTTTAGGGTGACGCATAACTACAATATCAGAATAATAGCCCATAACTCTGATGGTATCTGCTAAACTTTCTCCTTTTTTAGCTGAAGTAGTCTCGGCATCCGAAAAGCCAATTACGTTTCCACCAAGTCGCATCATTGCACTGTCAAAACTGAACTTTGTACGTGTGCTAGGCTCAAAGAACAGCGAGGCAAGAATTTTGCCGTCACATACTTTGGAGTATGCCTTGGGGTTCTCATACATTTCTAAGCCCATGTCAACAAGCTCAAGGATTTCGTCTAGGGTCAAATCCTCTGGTTCGATCAAATGTCTCATGTTATCCTCCTTTTGATTTCTCAGAATCATCTTAAAGTAAGAAATAAAAAAACCTTCGCCGAGTCGCGAAGGTATTATAAGCTGAAACATTGTTCACTTATTTTTATTCCTTTTCGACCTCTCGGGTCAAATTAAAGGGTATTCAATTGTCGCAATCATCATACCACAAGTACGAATAACTGGTCAATACAAAAATGAATCTTGACAGAGTTTGACTGCTGTGATAGATTTAAGAAAATCAATAAGCCTTTAATTTGGTACGAGAGACCTGCAAGGCAAGAAATATGAATTAGTGCGATAGTTCTATGTCTTGGCGGGTGCCAGGACATTTTTTTTTGGGAGGATTTATGAGAAAAGCGATCATAGGTGGATACTTGATGGATCCAATTACTGAACTTGAAGGCTATTATGATATTCTAATTGATGGAACGGTCATTCAAGCAGTAGTTGATCAAGGAAAATTGGATGTCATGGATTATGATGCAGTTATTGATGCAACAGGAAAAAGAGTTTTTCCGGGCTTTATCGATTTACATGTCCATCTGAGAGAACCAGGATTCGAAAATAAAGAAACCATCAAAACTGGATCAATGGCTTGTGCAAAAGGAGGGTATACTACAGTAGCTTGTATGCCGAATACAAAACCGGTGATTGACTCGATTGAAAATCTGAGAATTCTTAAGGACATCATAGAAAAAGATTCAGTAATCAATATAATGCCCATATGCGCCATAACTCATGGCATCAAGGGTGATTCTCTTACAGATCACGAAAGTCTTTTTAATCAGGGCATATTTGCGATTTCAGATGATGGTCGGACCACTATGAACCCGAAACTAATGACTGAGGCGTTCGAAAATGCAAAAAGGTTTGATAGACTGATCATAACTCATTCAGAAGACCATGATGTCACTGATCGTTTCAAAGATAAGGTATATCCAATTGAAGCTGAAACATCAATCGTCATGAGAGATATTGAGCTGTGCAAAAAATCAAATGGTAGGCTCCATGTTGCACATGTCAGTGGAATGGATGCAATAGAAGCTATTAGAAAAGCCAAAAGGAATGGCATAAATGTCACCTGTGAGGCAGCTCCACATCATTTTGCGCTAAATGATGAGATGGTGAATGTCCTAAGTCCACTTGCCAAAGTAAATCCACCCATCAGAGGTGAAATCCATCGCAAAGCTTTGGTCAAGGGGATAGCAGATGGGACGATCGATATCATAGCAACAGATCACGCACCACATGAAATCGAAGTTAAATCGGGGAATTATGAGAAAGCCGCATTCGGAATAAGTGGAATTGAAACGGCTTTCTCAATTGCATACACAACACTGGTAAAAAACGAGGGAATACCACTTATGAGACTCATAAGCATGATGACTTCGAAACCAGCTGAAATAGCGAAAATTAGAAGAGTCGGGTCCATTCAATCAGGATATGATGCTGATGTTGTACTTGTTGACCTGGATTTAAGCATTTGCATTCATGCCCATAATTTCATTTCAAAAGGCAAAAATACTCCTTTTGATGGTATGACTTTTGATGGTGGCGTGGTAATGACAATTTTTAGAGGTGAGATTGTTTACTCAAATTCAAGTGTGGAGGAGAAATATGTTAAGTGATCGCTTAGTAGGTGAAATCATTAAAAAAGAAAGTCCAATTGTAGTCGGATTGGACCCGAGACTGGACATGATTCCAGAAGATATAAGAAACAAGCATTTCAAAACATATGGTGAAACTCTTAAGGCTGTATCAGAATCCATTATTGAATTCAATAGAGGAATAATTGATGCAGTCGCACCACATGTACCAGCTGTGAAGCCTCAAATTGCATTTTATGAACAATATGGAATTGAAGGATTGATTGCTTATCAAGATGCATGTAAATATGCAAAAGAAAATGGACTTATAGTAGTGGGGGATGTGAAACGTGGCGATATCGGTTCAACATCGAAAGCCTATTCCATTGCACACCTGGGAAAGACAATTGTAGGAACTAAAAAAATCAGTACATTTGAAGTGGATTTCGCAACAATCAATCCATATCTCGGCGATGATTGTATGCAAGAATTCATGGAGGAAATCAAGTTATATGACAAAGGAATATTTGTGCTTGTAAAAACATCCAACAAGACATCGGGACAAATTCAAGATTTGAATGTAGCCGGAGAGAAAGTTTATGAGAAAGTGGCTCATTTGGTCAATCAGTGGTCTGAAAAATATTGTGGAGGCAGTGGGTATTCATCCATTGGAGCTGTTGTTGGAGCAACTTATCCTGAGGAACTTGAAATTCTACGCAAAAAAATGCCAAGTGCTATGTTCCTTGTTCCAGGATATGGTGCCCAAGGTGGAGGTGCAAAGGATATTGTAGGAGCATTTGGTAAGGATGGGCTCGGAGCTTTGATCAACAACTCAAGAGGGATACTTTACGCTTATGTCAAGCACGGGGGAGATTATAAAAGTGGAGCTGAAAAAGCGACCATTGAGATGAAGTCTGCGATTTCAAATGAGCTGAAAAGGATTAGAAACCATTATTAGAGGAGGCATAATGAAATTTGTCGGTAAAGTTAAATTGTTGAAAAAGCAGATCATCAATGAAGAAAATTTTAGTTTCATCATTGAGCGAAAAAACGAGATGGGACTGGTCCTTCCTGGGCAGTTTTTCAATTTATCAGCCACGAAAGTTGGATATCCTATGCTCAAAAGACCAATATCTGTCAGTGAAGTCGGTGAGAATACAATTGAATTCACCATTAAAATCATTGGTGCCGGTACAAAGGCTATGCTGGATTACAATGAAGGGGAATCGATAGAACTCGTGGGGCCTCTTGGTAATGGATTCGAATACTATGGATACCGAAAAATCCTTGTGATAGGCGGAGGAATTGGGATAGCGCCTCTTAAGGGGCTGATCAACAGTCTGAAAAAAGAGACTGTTGAAATACATTCTGTGCTTGGCTATCGTGATGTTCCATATATTTATGAAGACTTTAAAGCAAGATCCGAGAAAATTGAAATCATGTCCGAAAATGATGATAGATATAGGATTGGATATGTTACTGAACCTGTTGCGAGCTTGCTTGAAAAGAATTCTTATGACATGATTTATGTATGCGGCCCGCATCCTATGTTAAGAAGTTTGACAGATCTATTCAACTCAAAAGGCATCCGCGCTCAACTGCTAATGGAAGAGAAGATGGCTTGTGGTATCGGAGCCTGTTTAGTATGTACCTGTAAGACCAAAAGCGGGGATTTTGGATTCAAACATTCAAGAATGTGCAAAGATGGTCCAATGTTTTACTCTGATGAGGTGATATTTGATGAATAAACTCAAAATGAAAGTGGATTTAAATGGTTTGATTTTGAATAATCCCGTAACCGTAGCTTCAGGAACTTATGGGTTCGGACGGGAATACTCAGAACTTATTGATCTCAATCAAATAGGGGCAATTTCAGTCAAAGGTTTGACACTTGAACCACGAGAAGGTAATGAAGGTAGAAGGATGGTTGAAACTCCGATGGGAATGATCAACAGTGTTGGTCTTCAAAATCCCGGAGTACACTACTTTATAGAAAATGAAATTGAGTTTTTAAGGCAATTTGATACAAAAATAATTGCGAATATAAATGGTAATACAATTGAAGAATATTGTGAAATGGCTAGGATTTTATCCGCAGAAGATGTGGATTCAATTGAGCTGAACATTTCGTGTCCAAATGTTAAAAATGGTGGACTTGCGTTTGGTACAGATTCATTAATTGTTAGAGAAGTTGTAGCCAAAGTAAGAAAAGCCAGTAAAAAGCACTTGATCGTCAAATTATCCCCTAATGTTACTGACATTAAAACGATTGCCAAAATTGTGGAAGAAGAGGGAGCGGATTGCATATCACTGATTAATACAATGGCTGGAATGGCGATAGACATCCACGGTAGAAAACCATTTTTAAGACGAGGTAGTGGAGGATTGTCAGGACCTGCTATAAAACCGATTGCTCTCAAGATGGTTTATGATGTACACTCTGTAGTCAATATTCCAGTTCTGGGAATGGGTGGAATTGCAAATGCTACTGACGCATTAGAGTTTATTCTTGCGGGTGCTAGTGCGATAGCAATTGGAACAGCAAATTTTTCGAATCCTTACGCACCAATTGAAATAAAAAAAGGCATAGAAGACTACATGCGCCATTATGGCGAAGTAGACATCAATACCTTGATTGGAAATCTTAGAATATGAACTATGAGTTGGCGAGAAGAAAGTCTGTAATTACCATTTGCTTGATGGACTTGGGATTGAAGTTGTGGAAATTGAATATCTTGTTCAGAACATAACCTCCTCCAAATGCGTTAAGAACTGTGCCTACTCCGTATGCACCACCTAGAAGAATACCAATGATGACAATCGTGACTTCAATGATTGGGCGGATGACAGAAACGCTTTTGCCTGTGATTTTCACAAGACCCACCATCAAACCATCCCTAGGACCAGCGCCCAGTTCACAACTCAGATAAATGTATACCCCATAATTAAATAGGAAAGTTCCAATAATTAAAAAAACAATTTTCATAATCAAAGAATCTGGAGTGCTGATTAGATTAAGTGCATCCATAAAATCCACTATGAATCCGATCAAAAGCATATTGAGTATTGTTCCGATTCCAGGATAAATCTTGATAATCAATGATAATAAGATAATCACGACTCCAGTAAGTTGTGTGACTTGACCAAAAGTCAGCGGAGTTATTCTGGAGACACCTTGATGAAAAGTTCCCCAAGGGTTTGTTCCGAGGTCGGCATATAGAGAAAGGTTGATTCCTAGTGCTATAATTACAAATCCCAAGATTAATCTTGGTAAATTCTTAATTGTTTTTTTTAGTGCGGATGTATTCAATTTGTTGACCTCCAATATTATTTAGGAACACTAATAATAAGATAGCATATTTTCCTTTCATTATATAGTGCAAAAAACGTAATAATCACTAAAAAGATTTTACTGGTATGACTTGCTCAGTGCAAAAAATCAGAAAAGTCTTTTTTTTATATTGGGGTTGACGAATGAATCATCAAGTGTTATTATCGTAAGGCACCAGTTGAGTGAGAGATGTTTTGTTGTAAACAGTTTGTTAAAAACATGTGAAAAAACATTTCAAAACATGTCGAAAAGTTATTGACATGAAAATTGATTGGTGGTATCATAAGAGAGTCGCCGCAAGAGATTGATGGCAACGAGAAAAGCAAAATAGAACCTTGAAAATTGAACAGCTTAAATGAAAAAACCAAACGCAATTCATTCGGTGAGCGATCACCGGATAGAAAAGTGATAACGGGTTTCGAAAGAAACCAAAAGAACTAAGTTAGCAACATAATGAGTCAAAAACTTTAAATTAAGAGTTTGATCCTGGCTCAGGATGAACGCTGGCGGCGTGCCTAACACATGCAAGTCGAGCGAGAATTGATGGAATGAGGACTTCGGTCCAAGTGAAGTCGAGGAAAGCGGCGGACGGGTGAGTAACGCGTGGGTAACCTGCCCCATACAATGGGATAGCCACTGGAAACGGTGATTAATACCATATGATGCTTTATAATCGCATGATTTAAAAGCTAAAGATTTATCGGTATGGGATGGACCCGCGTCTGATTAGCTAGTTGGTGAGGTAACGGCTCACCAAGGCGACGATCAGTAGCCGACCTGAGAGGGTGATCGGCCACACTGGAACTGAGACACGGTCCAGACTCCTACGGGAGGCAGCAGTGGGGAATATTGCACAATGGGCGCAAGCCTGATGCAGCAACGCCGTGTGAGTGATGAAGGCCTTCGGGTCGTAAAACTCTGTCCTATGGGAAGAAAACAATGACGGTACCATAGGAGGAAGCCCCGGCTAACTACGTGCCAGCAGCCGCGGTAATACGTAGGGGGCAAGCGTTATCCGGAATCACTGGGCGTAAAGGGTGCGTAGGTGGCTTATCAAGCCAGGGGTGAAAGGCATTGGCTCAACCAATGTAAGCCTTTGGAACTGATAAGCTTGAGTGCAGGAGAGGTAAGTGGAATTCCTAGTGTAGAGGTGAAATTCGTAGATATTAGGAGGAACACCAGTGGCGAAGGCGACTTACTGGACTGTAACTGACACTGAGGCACGAAAGCGTGGGGAGCGAACAGGATTAGATACCCTGGTAGTCCACGCCGTAAACGATGAATACTAGGTGTCGGGTGTCAAAGCTCGGTGCCGCAGCTAACGCATTAAGTATTCCGCCTGGGGAGTACGCACGCAAGTGTGAAACTCAAAGGAATTGACGGGGACCCGCACAAGCAGCGGAGCATGTGGTTTAATTCGAAGCAACGCGAAGAACCTTACCAGATCTTGACATCCAATTGACCATCTTTTAATCGAGGTTTTGCCTTCGGGCACAATTGAGACAGGTGGTGCATGGTTGTCGTCAGCTCGTGTCGTGAGATGTTGGGTTAAGTCCCGCAACGAGCGCAACCCTTGTGTTTAGTTGCAAACAGGTAATGCTGTGCACTCTAGACAGACTGCCGTGGACAACACGGAGGAAGGTGGGGATGACGTCAAATCATCATGCCCCTTATGATCTGGGCTACACACGTGCTACAATGGCCGGTACAACGGGCAGCGAAAGAGCGATCTGGAGCGAATCCTAAAAAGCCGGTCCCAGTTCGGATTGCAGGCTGAAACTCGCCTACATGAAGTTGGAGTTGCTAGTAATCGCGAATCAGAATGTCGCGGTGAATGCGTTCCCGGGTCTTGTACACACCGCCCGTCACACCATGGAAGTTGGGGGCGCCCGAAGCCAGTGGCCCAACCCTTTTAGGGAGGGAGCTGTCGAAGGTGAAATCAATGACTGGGGTGAAGTCGTAACAAGGTAGCCGTATCGGAAGGTGCGGCTGGATCACCTCCTTTCTAAGGAGAAATAGACATTTAAGCTGTTCAATTTTGAGGGTTCTTTTTAATTAAAGAATTCTTAGCGATAGAAAAACGAAGCGAAGCTGAGTTTTTCATCCGAGTGGGGGTTTAGCTCAGTTGGGAGAGCACCTGCCTTGCACGCAGGGGGTCAAGAGTTCAAGTCTCTTAATCTCCACCACTTTCAATATTTCCGCAAGCGGAAATATTGCGCGTAGGTAAGTTTTTCTTAGAAAAACTTACTAGCGACAATCCAACAACATGAATTGCATAAAAACATCGAAATGGTATCGCCCGAATTTTCCTTGAAAATTCGTTCGCAACTAATCGTGCTTGGCATGCAATTCATAAATTTCATAAGACGCAAGTCAGACAAATAACTTCGTAACTTTTCTTTGAAAAGTTCCTCGTTACTAATGTCAAGGCTACGCCTTAGGATGCTAACGCATCCAAACGTTTTGCTTTCAGCAAAACGCTACATCAGTACATTGAAAATTGCATATGTATGAATCGACATAAAAAAGTTTGAACTCAGGTTCAAATGAGATGAATGAGAAGTCATCAAAATATATCGAAAGATATAAGTCAAGAAATAACTCTAAGTATCAAAGGTCAAGTTACTAAGAGCATAGGGTGAATGCCTTGGCACCAGGAGCCGAAGAAGGACGTGGTAAGCTGCGAAAAGTTGCGGGGAGTTGCAAGCAAGTTTAGATCCGCAAATGTCCGAATGGGGAAACCCGGCTGGAGTAATGTCCAGTCATCCATAGCTGAATACATAGGCTATAGGAGGGGAACTCGGGGAACTGAAACATCTAAGTACCCGAAGGAAAAGAAAACAAAAGTGATTTCCCAAGTAGCGGCGAGCGAACGGGAAATAGCCCAAACCTGAGTCTTCGGACGAGGGGGTGTGGACAGTCGATAAAGTGAGTGAGAAGTCTAGTCGAATCGTTTGGGAAAACGAGCCGCAGGGTGTGAGAGCCACGTAGACGAAAGATAGATCACCGCGAGACTGATCCGGAGTACCACGGAGCACGTGAAACTTTGTGGGAAGCAGGCAGGACCATCTGCCAAGGCTAAATACTACCTGGTGACCGATAGAGAATAGTACCGTGAGGGAAAGGTGAAAAGAACCCCGGAAGGGGAGTGAAATAGAACCTGAAACCCTATGTTTACAAGCAATGGAAGTTCGTTAAAGAACGACCATGTACTTTTTGTAGAACGGGCCAACGAGTTACGTTATGCAGCAAGGTTAAGCGCTTAAGGTGCGGAGCCGTAGCGAAAGCGAGTCTGAAGAGGGCGAATGAGTTGTGTGGCGTAGACCCGAAACCGGGTGACCTATCCATGTGCAGGGTGAAGCGAGGGTAAAACCTCTTGGAGGCCCGAACCCATATCTGTTGAAAAAGGTTGGGATGACATGTGGATAGCGGAGAAATTCCAATCGAACCCGGAGATAGCTGGTTCTCCTCGAAATAGCTTTAGGGCTAGCCTTGAGGTTAAGAGATACGGGGGTAGAGCACTGAATGTCCTAGGGGCCTTCACCGGCTACCGAAGACTATCAAACTCCGAATACCGATATCTTATACTCAGGAGTCAGACTGTGTGTGATAAGATTCATAGTCAAAAGGGAAACAGCCCAGACCATCAGCTAAGGTCCCAAAATGTAAGTTAAGTGGGAAAGGATGTGGGATTGCACAGACAACTAGGATGTTGGCTTAGAAGCAGCCATACATTTAAAGAGTGCGTAATAGCTCACTAGTCGAGTGATCCTGCGCCGAAGATTACCGGGGCTAAAACTTACTACCGAAGCTATGGAATTGTACTAAGTACAATTGGTAGAGGAGCATTGTATAAGGGGCGAAGTAGGATCGTAAGGACCTATGGACATTATACAAGAGAGAATGTTGGCATGAGTAACGAGAGACGGGTGAGAATCCCGTCCGCCGAAAACCTAAGGTTTCCTGAGGAAGGTTCGTCCGCTCAGGGTAAGTCAGGGCCTAAGCCGAGGACGAAAGTCGTAGGCGATGGACAACAGGTAAAGATTCCTGTACCACCGAGAACCGTTTGAGAGAGGGAATGACACAGGAGGTTATGCTGAGCACGCCGTTGGTTGCGCGTGTCCAAGCAACGAGTCTGTAACGTAGGCAAATCCGCGTTACATTAAGGGTGAGTTGTGATGGGGAGTGAAAATAGTAGCGAAGCAGCAGATATCACACTGTCAAGAAAAGTTTCTATCGAGGGAGCAGGTGCCTGTACCGTAAACCGACACAGGTAGGAGAGTAGAGAATACTAAGGCGAGCGAGAAAACCATTGTTAAGGAACTCGGCAAAATGACCCCGTAACTTCGGGAGAAGGGGTGCCGGATCAGGTTCAGAGCTAGATCCGGCCGCAGAGGATAGGCCCAAGCGACTGTTTACCAAAAACACAGGTCTCTGCTAAATCGTAAGATGATGTATAGGGGCTGACGCCTGCCCGGTGCTGGAAGGTTAAGGGGAAGTGTTAGAGCAATCGAAGCACAGAACTGAAGCCCCAGTAAACGGCGGCCGTAACTATAACGGTCCTAAGGTAGCGAAATTCCTTGTCGGGTAAGTTCCGACCCGCACGAAAGGCGTAACGATTTGGGCGCTGTCTCAACAATGGACTCGGTGAAATTGTAGTACCGGTAAAGATGCCGGTTACCCGCAGCTAGACGGAAAGACCCCGTGGAGCTTTACTGCAACTTGGCACTGGATAATGGTATATCATGTACAGAATAGGTGGGAGACAGAGAAGCTAGGACGCCAGTCTTAGTGGAGTCGCCGTTGGGATACCACTCTTGGTATAACGTTATTCTAACTATGATCAGTAATCCTGATTTAGGACAATGTCTGGTGGGCAGTTTGACTGGGGCGGTCGCCTCCGAAAGAGTAACGGAGGCGCCTAAAGGTTCCCTCAGCGCGGTTGGAAATCGCGCGAAGAGTGTAAAGGCAAAAGGGAGCTTGACTGCGAGAGAGACATCTCGAGCAGGGACGAAAGTCGAGCTTAGTGATCCGGTGGCACCGCATGGAAGGGCCATCGCTCAACGGATAAAAGCTACCCCGGGGATAACAGGCTTATCTCCCCCAAGAGTCCACATCGACGGGGAGGTTTGGCACCTCGATGTCGGCTCGTCTCATCCTGGGGCTGAAGTAGGTCCCAAGGGTTGGGCTGTTCGCCCATTAAAGAGGCACGCGAGCTGGGTTCAGAACGTCGTGAGACAGTTCGGTCCCTATCTGCTGTGGGCGTAGGAAATTTGAGAGGAGCTGTCCTTAGTACGAGAGGACCGGGATGGACAAACCTCTGGTGGATCAGTTGTCTTGCCAAAGGCACAGCTGAGTAGCTAAGTTTGGAAGGGATAAGCGCTGAAGGCATCTAAGCGCGAAGCCCCCCTCAAGATGAGATTTCCCATCCAGAAATGGAGTAAGACCCCATGTAGATAATGTGGTAATAGGCCTGAGGTGTAAGTGCAGTAATGCATTCAGCTGACAGGTACTAATAGGTCGAGGACTTGACCTTGAAATAATTAGAGTATGATTGAAATAGTCGAAGTAATACGTATGCAATTTTGAGTGAACTGCGATTTTTCACGAAGTGAAAATATCGACCGACGTGGTATTTGCATGGCAAATACAGGAGGTACACTGTTTATAAAATCATCTATTGACGATTATATGAATATGTGGTAAGATTAAATTCGTTCGTAAGAATAGAGTATATTCAAATGAAGATTAAACAAGTAAATAGTGGCTAATGTATTTTGCTTCGCAAAACACAAACACGCCAGATTTTACTTCGTAAAATCTAATCCAGTGATGATGGCGGAGGGGCAACACCTGTTCCCATACCGAACACAGAAGTAAAGTCCTCCAGCGTCGATGGTACTTGGCGGGTAGCTGCCTGGGAGAGTAGAACGTTGCTGGTTTAAAGAAAAAAGCTCAATGAGAAATCATTGGGCTTTTTTCTTTTGCATATTTTGTTTGTGTTTCTTAACTGTTTTATAGGGTAAATATTACTGTGATATAAATCAAAGTAGAGGAGAGTGATTGTTATGTCTGATTTATTTGGTAAGCTTAAAAACACAGTCATAATCAATAAGAAC
>Ga0255398_1032_pt1 | contig 20188 bp, 28 predicted proteins | sample ANMaggSeSYBR01K3_FD_182119 | JGI IMG/M metagenome (GOLD analysis project Ga0255398, IMG submission 182119) | Sediment cell enrichment communities from methane seep in Santa Monica Basin, California, United Staets - ANME aggregate JGI... | ecosystem: Environmental > Aquatic > Marine > Cold seeps >...
GTAGTTACTAACATTATATTGGAGGTTTATTATGGTAAAAGTTTGTAAACATTGCTCAAATATTCAAATTGAAAGTCTTCAAAAGGTATTAACTTCTGCTGATATTGAAATTGGTTGTATCGGTCACTGTGAAGCATACTCTGATCAAGTCTTTGGACTAATCAATAATCATTTGGTGGTCTGTGATGACGAAGCACAATTCATTGATATTATAACGAGCAAATAAGATGACTTTTTTATGGAGGGTGATGTATGGAGCAATCCAACTCACGTGGGGAATCATCCAAAGTGCATTGGGATTCTTTGTTTTCTTGCGACATTCAAGGGATCCACATAGCTTTTATCATGGGAGCATTCTTACAAAGTGGAAATTTTCGTCGGGACTTTCACTCGGAATATTTATTTTTGCGCCTATACAAGACAATAAAAACGGTGAGAGATTGATTGTCCATGAATATGGGCATACTATCCAATCATTAATTTTGGGCCCTTTATATATTCCTTTGATTGGTATACCATCGTTTACTTGGGCGAAACATAGACATTATATAAAGAAGAGGGAACTCAGAGGTTTGTCCTATTCCCACTACTGGACAGAAAAATGGGCTGACAGACTTGGTGAGTTAGCTACAGGAAGGCCTTCACTAGATAGCAAATAAAAAAAATCCGAAATCTCGGATTTTCTTATACTTTCTCGCCACAATTTTTACAAAACTTGGCATCTTCATCGTTCAGTTCAGAGCAGTTTCTACATCTGACCTTAACGATTTCTTTTTTTGTATGTATCTCTGTTTCATCCATCGCATCTTTAATCATTCCACCGGCCATTGAAGACCAAGGACTCAAATCTTCCCTTGCTTTCTTTGGATCTAAAATGATCCCTGACCCCGCAACGCCACGTGCTGCCACAACCCTCATCCCATTGCCAATGGCAATCATTAGTATACCTATGAAAGGTCTGCTCATAATTGAGCCTACGGAACCATTTGATAACATCCTTTCAGGATTCATAAAGCTTAAAAAAACCGAAAGAAACAATAATATACCAATGCCTGATACAGCCATTCCCGCATAATAAAGTGCTTTTCTTTCATCTGAAATTTCTTTTTTTGCCATGTCTACCTCCAGTCCAATAATATTTTACCATAAATCATATTATTATGAAATCTTAATGATATTAAGTATTGACAACTTGTTCCACAAGTGGTATTATAACCACAAATGGAACTAATAAAAAGAGGTGATTACATGAAGGATCTGAACCAAGTGCTGATGAATCCCATACGGAGTCGAATAATACAGTATCTATCAGTACACAAAGAGGCGACAGCGGGGATATTATCAGAGCACATTTTAGATGTACCAAGAACTACATTATATAGACATATTAATATTCTAGAGAAGAGTGATCTGCTTACAGTAATCTCAGAGAAGAAAATCAGAGGTTCAGTTGAAAAAACTTATGCACTGAATATTGGGACATACAGCAAAGAAAACACTTTAGAAAATGCATCAAGAAATGCTTTCGGTTTTCTAATGAAAATATATTCTGATTTTGATAGATATTTCGCAGATAATAAGGATCAACCCATATCAGAATTTGATAATATATTTTTAGGAAATGTCAGTTTGATGTTAAGTGATGAAGAGTTTAAATTGTTTATGAGTGAGATGAATCAAGTTTTGGGAAAGTACATGAGTAATGTCCAAGATGGGAGTCGAAAACAAAGAAGTATTTCTATTATTTCTTCTCCTGTAATCAATGAAGGGGAGTAAAAAAAAAATGAGAACGAAAAAAAATAAGAGTAAGGGGCGAAAAATTATGACAGTTCTATCGGTGTTATTTGGTGTCATTTTAGCTTTAAACCTCGCTGGATTTGCTGTGACACAGTTAAGAGGAACAAAAGAACTTGACCAAGTGAAACCATATGGCGAGTTGGTTGAAGTGGATGGAAAGAATATGCATGTCTACAAAATGGGAGAAGGGGACAAAACCGTTGTCTTAATGCCTGGACTGGGAATTGCTCTACCTTCAGCCGATTTTGGTCCGCTAATGAGAACAATGAAAGACGATTACAAAGTCGTAACAGTGGAGTATTTCGGTATAGGATTCAGTGATGTTTCTGATCAACCAAGAACTAATGAGAATTACATAAAAGAACTTAGGGAAGCGCTGAAAAAATCTGGACTTAAACCTCCATATGTTTTAATGCCACATTCGGCTTCAGGCATCTATGCAGAGTATTATGCTGCTCAATATCCAGATGAGATTGAAGCAATTATCATGCTCGATACAACTTCAAGTGCAGAACTGGAATCGGTAAAAATACCTAGATTTGTCTATTCACTTGGAAAAATACAGCAAGCCACTGGATTCTCAAGATTGGTATCCAATTTGATACCAGAATTCAAGCTGATAGAAAATGGTTATACTGAGAAAGAACAAGCCGATTACAAACTTTTCACTTATTTTGGAAGCAATGATACAGTTATCGATCAAGCTGTTTTATTTGGGGCCAACATCCAGGAAGTCAGTGAGCTAAAGTTCCCTGAGACTATTCCAGTTTTAAAGCTAATAGCATCAAATACGTTGAAGACAATGGGCAAGAAAAGCAAGGACGATGGGATGGGGTATCAAACCAAACATTTGAATAGACTTGGACAAAATGCATCTTTTAAAGTCATAGAAGGATCACATATGATCTATCAGACGCAGTCTGAATTGATCAAAAAATATACAGATGAGTTTCTATCCGAATTGTAGACTATTATCCCGCCACTTTCTCACCAAACTCATGGAAAATGAGAGAAGAATAAAACTTATGATCGTCCCTTCTCTCACGAAAAATGGTAGATCAAATGAGAGAGTCACAAGAACAGAAATGGCAATGGAAAAAAGATCGATGCCATATCGATATAGCATGAAACTGTTCGAAGTCCTCTCGGCCAATTCGTTGCAGACACTTTCTATAGGGAAAGTAATCGTATTATAGGATATGATCATTCCAACGGATGCCCCACCAATTATTGTACCTATGATCATTGTTAAGATACGCATTCCATAATTTGAAAGTTCAAAGAAGTTCAATAAATTGTAAGTGAAAAAGTTGATGAAAATTCCAAATATCAGTACTGAAAATGCTTGAAGTATATATTTCCCAACCAATTTAAAGTGTGTCATGCGCATATAAATCAATAGAAATGCAATGTTAAGTAGGGTCGTGATTGTCCCTACTTTTATTTGTGAAGCTTCAGCCAAAGCCACATTCATTGAATTGAAACTGCTGACACCTATATGGGCTTTAATGGTCAAACTGATTCCGAAAGCGGAGATCAAATAGAAAATGTATGATTTAATAAGATTTTTAGTGTTCATATCAATTCCTCCTTATATTTTCAACCCAATTATAAATCATTTGTGATAAACTAAATATGAGATATCTCACATTGGAGGCAAATATGATCAAGATATCAATGGAAGATTTAAATGAAAAAGAGAAGGCGATCTATGATCAATACTTGTATTTGTTTGAAACAGTAAAGGAACATGTAACTTGTTACAAATACAATCAAAAGGATATGATTATTGATTCAGAAAAGAACCTTGACCATCTTTATTTTTTATTATCTGGCAAAGCAAAAATTACTCTGATCCATGAAGATGGGAAGCGTTCCATTGTTCATTTTGTCGGACCGGAAGAATTCATTGGTGAGTTGACATTAATAGATGTGGAGCAATCTCCAAAAGATGTGACTTGTCTTTCTGAATGTGTTTGTATGGCCGTTTGCATGGATGTTGCCAGAGAGTATCTTTTAAGTGATGCCCAGTTCATGCTGATCATGAGCAGATATATCGGTAAAAAATTATTGGATCGAACTTGGTTTCATTCGAAGCAACAAAGCTTTGAATTGCGCTATCGACTTGCAGCATATATTTTACTCGCTGAGAATGACGGGTATTATGATGAAAGGCATACGGAAACAGCTGAATTTTTGGGTGTGAGCTATCGCCATCTATTACAAACTCTGCAGGAGTTTAAAGCGCAAGCATTGATGAAAAAGACGAAAAAAGGGTATGAAATCAACCGGGATGGCCTGTATGAGATAGCAAAGCACCTTGAGTGAGGATTGCCAATTTTAACAAAACAAGTTATGATACTGCTGAGGGGGGACATTATGAAAGTACGTTTCAAGCATCATCTAAAAATTCAACATAGTCGAGTGATTGAAGCTCTTTCATTGTTATGTGTCCTAAGCCATGAGTCTGAGCATGAAACAGTTTTAGATCTTAATGTATATGATGACTTAAAGTCACAGTATACAACCTTTTTTGAAGTGTTGAAGAATCTGCCTAGCATGCGTTTTACTTGGCTTGAGTTTGCTCTGGCTTCAATGGAAAGGGATCACGTTGAAACTCTGATCGACGACATTAGAAAGTGTTCAGTTGAAAGATTGTTGGTAATTTTTCTTGAACATGAGATTGATGAGATCGAAGCAGAAAAATTGTTGAAATCAAAATCTGAATTGGAAGCTCATGTAAATCAGTATGGCTATGATGATAGCCTTGTTGACATCATAACCTCATTACCAGAAGTTATTGACTTGTTCTGTGAGACCTTATTGGCTCTCGATGGACATGAATCATTCAACAGTAAGCTGGATGAATTGATTCAAAATTCTTCATATGATTCGCTTCTTAGTATTTTTAAAGAGGGTACAGAATATAGACATCCACTTTCATTTGCGCAGGAGTTGATGGGTAAACCATTTTGGAATATTGCAGATTATGTGAATTATGAGTTTATACCAGTGTATTATATCAGTCCATTTTCCATGAGATTGATGGATGATCAGACTATGATTTATTTGCAAGGTATAGAAAAGTGGAATAGAAATCCAGAGGAACAGTTGGATAGCATACTGGATCCATTAAAGAGCATTTCAGATGCAACCCGACTTAGAATACTTAAAATGCTTTACATGCATCCAATGTATGGAAAAGAAATTTCTGACGCTTTGAACCTCACTACCCCAACGGTTTCACATCACCTTGACATTCTCAATCAATATGGATTGGTAAATGTGGAAAAAGTAAAACAAACCAAATATTTCAGTACGAACTATACACGTTTGAGTAGAAAACTCGATGAGGTCACTAAATATATAAAAGAAAAATAATCCGAACTCTCCGAAATGGAGAGTTTTTTATTGCGAAAATTTTTAAGTTCTATTGACATAAAACATAAAAATAAGTATATTAGATGTGTATCTAATAAGACTTGCGTCTAATATTAAAAAGTGAGGTGCATTATGTTGTCGAATACATATCCTGTAATTTCAGTTAAGGATTTGAAAAGAACTTATTCTGCGAAGATTGGAGTGATGAACCAGAAGAAAAAATCGGTGGAAGCATTAAAAGGAATCAGTTTTGATATATATCCTGGCGAGATATTTGGGCTACTTGGTCCAAATGGAGCGGGAAAAACAACAACTATCAAAATATTGACCACTTTACTGGCACCAACTTCTGGCGAGGCTAAAGTCTTTGGTTATGAAGCGTTTGGTGAAGAAAAATTTATACGACATAGAATTAATTTTATTTTTGGTGGAGAGCGAAGCCTATACTGGAGATTGAGTGGAGAAGACAATCTGAAGTTTTTTGCGGATATTTATAAGATTCCAAGATCAAAGCAAAATGAACTTTTAGATTGTCTTTTTGATGAGGTTGGTTTGACAGATGTGAGAAAACATAAAGTAGAGACTTATTCAAAGGGCATGAAACAAAGACTTCAAATTGCAAGAGCACTTCTCAACGAACCAGAAGTAATATTCCTTGATGAACCAAGTCTTGGACTTGATCCCGTCGCGGCGAGAGCGCTGAAGAAGATGGTGAGGCAAATTGCAGATCAAGGAAAAACAGTTCTTTTGACAACTCATTATATGCAGGAGGCCGAAGAACTATGTGATCGAATTGCCATTATTAACGATGGAGAAGTTGTGGCGCTGGATACGATTGCAGGACTGAAGACTATCGCGCAAAATGAGTCAAATAACGATGCAAACCTTTCTCTTGAAGACATATACGTTCATTTTATTGAAGGGAGGGCAATATGCAAAGTCTAAATGTTCTCACAGCAAGTGCTATGCAACAGTTCAGGACCTCAATTGGTAGACCTATGTTTAGGTTTTGTGTTTTAGTTCAACCTATAATCTTCGGATTATTGCTTGGCATGATGTATCTAGAAAAGTCAGATATGGATTTTACATTATATGCGGTTTTTGGTAGCGGACTTTCTACATTTTGGGCCAGCATCTGTTTTTCATCTGCGAGTGATATCCATCGTGAACGTTGGTATGGAACACTCGAGACTATTTATGCCGCACCTGCGGGGTTTAAATGGATTGTTCTTGGTAAAATTATTGGCAATTCTATTTGGGGGTTTTTAAGTATTTGCATCAGCTTTAGTGTAGTTACGTTGGTATTTCAAAAGCAGATTGTGATTTCTAACTATCTGTGGTTGGGTATCGGACTTATACTGATGACCTTATCACTTATAGCGATAGGCTATCTATTCGCTGCTCTTTTCACTTTATCAAGAAATGCCAGAGTACTTATGAATTTCATGGAATATCCTGTGTATATTTTATGTGGCATTTTGTTTCCCATTGAGCAGCTTCCTGAACTTTTAAGATATTTAGCTTATGGTTTCTCACCAACATGGGCGGTTAAAATCATCCGTTATGCAGTATGGGGAGGAACCTGGAATGAGGTCTCGCCATATATTGGAGGACTCATGATATTGACACTCGGTTATCTGTTGATCTCAGTGATCATGTTTGAGAGAATTGATGCAAAGTGTCGGGTCGATGCTACATTGGAGGTGTATTAATGGATTCTTTCAAAAGACTTATTAGAAAAGCGACACTTTCTTACAAAGGACTTTTTGCAGTGATGTCAGTCCAACAATATCTCATGGTCAATCTTGGATCACCACTAATGCAAATGTTATGCTTCACATTAATTGCTCGCTATGTATACGGCACCGTGGATATCAGTCATTGGTTTATTGGAAATGCGTTGGTGCTGACCTATTTCAACGCGATTTTTGGAGTAGGCGTCCAATTGACGCAAGAAAAGAATTCTGGTACGCTCAAATTATTAGTAGCTTCTCCATCCAGTGGTGTTGGAATATTTCTACCGAGAGCGATGCTCCATATATTCGATGGACTATTGACTGTCCTATTCGGACTTGTTATTGGATCATTAATCTTCGATTTTTACTTACCAATATCTTCATGGCCAGCATTTCTATTGATTTTACTTGTAGCATCCTTTTCTGCAATGGCATTTGGACTGATTATTTCTTGTCTTGGATTATTGACAAGAGATCTGAATCTTGTACTCAACATAGCTTCAATGGCTATGCTTGGACTCACTGGAGCAAACTTTCCTCTTGATCGCATGCCTGTTTGGTTGCAACCAATTGGACAACTAATGCCGCTGACTCGTAGTATAGAAGCGAGCCGTTCATTATACTCTGGTGCACTCTTGTCTGATTTGAGTGGAATACTCCTAGGTGAATTCATACTAGGAATTGTATTGATGGCTATTGGGGTGGTGATGTTTAGTATTATGACGAGAGTGGCTGTGAAACTTGGAGTACTTGAGATGTTTTAAAGTTGAGAAAAATAAAAGTCGACTAATTTGTGCATAGATAGTCGTATGTGATACTTCATTCTTTGCTAAACTTATTGAGAAAGGAGGTTATTTGATGGATTCACTTAGTAGTATGAATAAAGCTCTTGCCTATATTGAAAAGCATTTGACAGAAGAAATTGATTATGTTGAGATTTCAAAAATAGCTTATTGTTCTGAATATCATTTTAAGCGTATGTTCTCATTTTTGGCTGGAATCAGTTTATCTGAATACATTCGAAGAAGAAAGTTGACGCTTGCCGCTATCGAACTTAAAGATAGTGATCTCAGAATCATCGATATCGCTATAAAATATGGATACAACTCAGCAGATTCCTTTACCAGAGCTTTTCAGTCCATGCATGGAATATTACCATCTGTTGCAAGAGATGAGAATGCTCAAATCAAATCTTTTCCACAAATGACTTTCCAATTATCAATCCAAGGAGGAAGAGAAATGAATTATCGCATAGTAGAGAAAAGGGCATTTAAAATAGTGGGATTCAAAAAGAGAGTTCCCATAATTTTTAATGGGGTCAATCCTGAAATCGCAAAAATGTATGATGTTTTTACACCTGAAATCATCAAGACTCTAAAGGACTTATCCAATGTCGAACCGACAGGAATCATAAGTGCTTCCACTAATTTCTCCGAAGGGAGAATGGACGAAAAGGGTGAACTGGATCATTATATTGGAGTAGCTACATCAAGTGATGACAGTACAGGCTTCCAGGTGTTGAACGTTGATGCATGCACATGGGCAATATTTGAATCTATTGGTCCTTTCCCTGAAACGCTACAAAACGTGTGGGGAAGGATTTACTCGGAATGGTTCCCTTCATCTGGTTACGAGTCGATCGAAGGTCCTGAAATCTTATGGCACGAGAGCAAAGATACAAGCAATCCGAAATACAGAAGTGAGATCTGGATCCCGGTTAAGAAGAAACAGTCTTAATAACGAAAAGAGAGCATGCTAAGGCATACTCTCTTTTCAGACTGTAGACAAACGTCCAAATCCATCGTTACTGGATAAAACCCAGTTCAGTTACGACGCTCAAGGTCGCGCCTTCACTGGATTTTATCCGCGCCTTGACTTTGAACGTTTACTACAGCCTACAGTCTGATGACTTTGTCATCACCCTGAAAGAGAACATGCTATGGCATGCTCTCTTTATTATATTCTAGATCCAAATGGTAAAAGGGCCAACTGAGCCAGCTTCAAATGTTGTTTGGCAAATGGAAGTCCTATGATTGTAATACCTAATAGTAGAGCCATTACAATATGCATCAGACAAAGCTCCCAACCTAATAAAACAATCCAAATGATATTTCCGATAAAACTACCTGCGCCAAAATCACCCATGCTGATGCTCTTACCAAATGGTGCAAGTGTCAGTCCTGCTATTTTAAAGCACTGTAAACCAAAGGGTATACCAATTACTGTGATACATAGTAACACTCCGGCAATTGCCCATCCAATGGCGGCGATTAGACCGCCTAAAATCAACCAGATTATATTTCCTAAAAATGACATAATATTCTCCTAAATTCGTATTCTTCTTTAGCAATATTATAATACATTAAATGTCCATTGGCGTTAGGATTTGATTAGAATTATGTTATCATAGTCATAATGGATCATTTTTCGTGAGGAGAATTAATATGAAAGCATTTCGAAGAATCATTATTATTTTGGTTATCTTTATTGGAGTCGTAGTCTTTTTGTTCTTGACTCAAAGTGGGAAAGCTATCCCTGAACCATCGATCAGCATAACAATTGGAGATCAAAGCATTAAACCAATATATTATGGTGATCGGTATAATGAAACCCGTGAAGATATAGAAAGATTTCTTGATTTCCCTTTTGAAAACAGTTCATGGGAAGAACTCCCTTATGTTTCCATCGGCGATGAAGTCGTGATTGTCCTTGATAATTTCGAGGCAGAGGTGTTTGAAATCACTGATGATTTGTTGGCACAGGATGGTAAATTTTTATACTCAGAAAAATCAACTATAGAATTTGATTTAGAAGTAGAAAATGGTGAGGTGCGATTTAGAATTCCAAGTAACCCTTGGGTTCATTTAAGTTCGAACAGTGAAAGTTATGAACCGGGTCATGTGATCAGGGCATTCACAATTCGAACTGAAATCAACAAGTCTGATTTCGCATTTGCTTTTGTGATTCGGACGAATCCATGATTGTTATAATAAATATAAAAGGCTAACTGATAAAAATCAGCTAGCCTTTTTGAATGATCACCATCCAAGGAATGAGAAGTGCATATAATCGTTGCTTGTTGGCCATGCATCTCCGCCCCATGTAAAACCATACTTCTTAAAGGCACGAACCACATCGCCATCTGGTTTGATGGAGTATGGATTTTCTCCAGGAAGCCAGAATGAACCAGCAACAACTGAGCCATCTTTTCGGATCATATAGTTTTCATTTGCATTGATATCGACTGCGAGACCTAAATTATGTTCCGAAGTTGAGCTGGATCTCCATGCATAACCATGAACATCTTTGATTGGGAACTGCTCAGGACCTTCGAATATTTCTTTAAACACCTGTGTTAAGATATCAGCCACAGCGGAGTTGACTTTAATAGTACGAATTCCGGGAGTTTTAGTTCCGTCGGATTTTAAAGTCCACACATCAACAGTAATATTCACCATGTGACTGAGTGCTTCTTCTGAAGTTGCATATCTTCCAGCGTCAAGAGATCCAAATACTGCTGTATATTTAGTATCGTTTTTACCTTGCATGACCATGAGCTCATCTGGTGAATAGAGAGCTTCAAGTGGGAGGCTTCTTCTGCTACCTCTGCTGACAGCAACGTTGTTGGTCGCAGCATAAGTTTCAGCCATTTGTTTTAGCGCATAACTTGATTTTCTGTATGATACTGGTTGACTCTCAGTGGCCTTTAGTGTTCTAGTTAGGATTACCATCGCTTGTGCACGAGAAATAGGTTGCATAGGTTCAAGTGTGCCCTGATCAGTACCTGCGAGAATACCAAGGTTGATGAGGACTGATGATGCCTGCTTAGCCCATTCACTAACTTCCTGTCCATCCACAAACCTTAGAAGAGCTTCGTCCATAATTGCAGCTTTCTGCTCTTCATCATAAATGGTCACTGCTTCTGAAGTAATAATATTAATAAGATTATTGATCATTACGAACATTTCTTGACGTTTTATTTCATTGATGGATTTGTAGGTTCCATCTGTATACCCAGAAACAAATCCAAGTTCACTTGCGATTTGTGCATAAACACTAGGTTGATCGCTAAAACGAGTAGAGTTCCATGTCTCTGGCAGAGAACCTGTTAACCTTACATAGGCAAGTACAATAGCTTCTGCAAATTCACCTCTTGTAATTGGAGCGTCCATGGAAACATCTTTAAATCTATTGGGCATAATTTGCCATGCTATTGCTTCTTCGATTCCCTCGGCGTACCATGGAGCAACGTTCTGATAACCTTCTACAGAAGATTCATAGGAAGACTCCGCAAAAGTCAGTGTTTGTGTCATTGTGAGTGTCGTAATCAAAGCGACCGCACTCAATATCTTTATAATTTTCATAAACACTCCTTTGGTTTACATAATTTCATTTTGTTTTATTATAACATCTTATTTTTACAAGTATGTGACATTAATGAACAAAGGGACTTTTGGCCAATATTTAGGGACTTAAGTCCCTAGTATTTTTGGGAATGTGACACAAATCACATACTAATAGAAAACAATATTGCATAATTATGCTATCAATGAATGGAGGACTAATATGAACAGAACCGAACAACTAAAAAAACAACATGACAGCATAAATCAGCTCATAGTTGAAACCAACAAATTGGTGAAAGAAAAGAATCTCGAAACGAATGCTTCTGTGATAGCAAAAAATATAAGTACATTGGATGAAATGGGGAATCTCAGAGGTGTGTATATAGAATTCAAAAATGAATTCTATACCAAATCCAAAATCATGTAAAACACAATCGGATTCGAGAAGGCATTTAAAGAGGTTTTTAGTGCGATTGAAAAACGAATATCTCGTGAAGATTCTGATCTATATTTGATGTTGTAATTATTTAATCAATAAAAAAGGAATGCCATCATAAAATCATTGAGGCATTCCTTTTTTAAATCATGTTATTCAGTAGTTACTTGGCAAGACAAAAGTCATACCATCACATATTTTCTTTTTCAAAGGAATCACCTCTGAAAGAGTTTTGGATAGCTTTGATCGAGATATATTGAGGTGATCAGCCAATAACTTATCCAATCTGAGATTAATGTTTAAAGGACATCTAATGGTTATTTCTTGTGAGTTCAGAGTAATTTCATTTGCATCGATTTCATTCACTGAAACATCAAACTCAACGGAATCATAGACGAGCTCCGAATGATTTCGTTTGTGAAAAACCGGATCGAATCCGATTTGATGTGCAAGTTCTTTATCATTTCTAATATAGCGATCGTATTGATCTGGATCAATATCTTTTGGATTGGTCCTTTCGTGAATAGTCATGTTCCACTTAGATTTGCATTTATTGCAATTATAGATCAACCAGACATCAATATTCTTACCGTTGGCATTGACTCTAAATTTTGTACTGTTGATATAGTGGGTCTTTTCACTACATTTTGGACAGTTCCGAATCACTTTTGGAGCTGATTTTGGAGTTACAGTCCATTCGACTTTCTGATAATAGCTCATTTGGCATCTCCCTAGAATTATGATGGGATATGCAAAGGCTTATTACTTTATAGGTTTGATGCAATAGCCTTTGCTATGCATTAGTTGAAGGGGTGCACATATATAAATCCTCCTAAAATATTGTCTTTACATGATAATTCTAGATGAAAGGCTTTGGATTATCGACCTCAAGTTCTTTTCTGTATGAAAGTTGAGGCAAAAAAAACATAAGTGAATGTTCTCACTTATGTTTCTAAAGTTCTCTTTTTTTCATTTAAGACGATCCGTTGTATGCTCTTGGTAGATAAGAAATACAAATCCGCCAGCATAAGGATCGATTTACCTGCTAAGTATGCTTTATAGATTTCAGTATTACGTTTTGAGAGTTCTTGTTTGATCTTGGTAGTCTCACCCCATGTTTTCTTTTTCTCGACTTTTCTTGGGATGTACAGATACTCACCATCAATATAATTCTGAATCAGTTCCAATACTTCCTTTGGCAATATGTTTTCTGCCTTTTGATAGCTCACTTTTAGCCTCCTAAACATGATTTTTAATGTTTAGTGTAGCAAAAGTCCATCAATCCTATTTAGTATATTCATAATAGCTTTTGCTACTATGCCAAAACGAATTTCCTCAAAATATGCCTCCTAGTCCAAACCTTGTATGACGACATAAATAGTTTACAATAAATAGCAAGAATATTCAATCTTCTATCAATATATTGAACAAATTGTTATATAATAATGATGATAGGTCCATAAATTATGATGAGGTGGGAGATGAAAATTAAAATAGATAAAAATAAGTTGATTGAAAAGTTTATTCAAATTAATGGAATTATTGTACACCTGGTTGGTATTGCAAAAATTGAAGATCATTTTGAACTGGTCACAATTCATTATGACGAAACATTTGATCCCCAAAATCACCACAGTCACTTTAATGGGCGTACAAATCGATCATTGATGAAACGAGAAGGGGTAAAAGAACTGAGAAATCCAATTGAACATATTCATATGGTGATCATAGGGCAAACTGAATTTACAGTTAAGCAAAGTCAAACAAGCTTTATTGGATCTCATGATGAAAATTGTATGAAAATTCTTGATGCGTTTAAAACTCATGGTTGGAAACACACGAATCTAGATGTTGACAATCTGGACAAAATGGCAATGAGCCGATATAGACTTGAAGGAAGCATTTCGGAATTGGTCATTAATCAGGATGATATAATCCGTTTTACCAAACGGCCAACAAGTGTCTCTTACTTGGTGGAACGGCCAATGCGTTTGCATATCGGAGATGATTATCCAGAAAAGATGACATTCACAAGTAAAGAGACCCATGAATCGCACTGGGTTCAAATTCATAGAGTTCATTTAATAGACGTGAGAGCTGAAATGGCAGGAGCATTTGATAATCCTGTAATAAAAAAACAGATGACACCGGATCAAATTGAAAAAGCCCGTTTGGATTTTGAAAAGGAATTCTCAAATGTATGCCCCAAAGGGATGTTGCTCCCAGTTGTTGAATATGAATGTGAAGAAGACATCTCACTTCAATTTTACACGACTGATTTTTTAGACTCCATTCCACCCAAAAATAGCAGCGGCATGGGCTTTATAGTAGGTTCAGATCAACCGAAGGGCAAGCATGGGTATAAGCTGAAAGCGACTATTATTCAAGAACCAGTGTCAGCAGATACAGAGTATATTGATGCGGAACTTTTTAAGTATTCAGTTATGATCAAAGAAAGTGAGATTGTCATTTAACTCTTGAAGTGGATCAATTTTGTGTGATACTTGTCTTATAAATGGTATCATATATATAGAAACTATAAGGAAACCAAGGAGGATTTTATATGAGACTTGTAACGCGTTCAGATTTTGATGGATTAATTTGTGGAATGCTTCTTAGAGAAGCGGATATTATAGATCATTGGGTGTTTGTCCATCCAAAAGATTTGCAAGATGGTTTATTTACTCCTACAAAAGATGACGTTCTAGCCAATGTGCCATTTGTTCCTGGCTGTGGCATGTGGTTTGACCATCACACTTCTGAGAATGATAGATTAGGATGGAATCAGGATGTTAAAGGCGAAAGTAGATTGGCACCTTCTGCCGCAAGAATAATTTATGAATATTATGGTGGTGCGGAAAGGTTTCCGCTTTATAAAGACATGATCGAAGCTGTAGATAAGGTGGATTCAGGACAACTTTCAAGAGATGAAATTTTGAATCCAACGGGCTGGATTTTGCTTGGTTTCATTTCAGATCCAAGAACAGGGCTAGGTCGATTCAGAGAGTTTAGAATCAGCAATTATCAATTGATGGAAGAACTGATCAATCACTTCAGAAATATGGATATCAGTGAGATTTTGGAACATCCAGATGTGAAAGAAAGAGTGGAACTCTATTTTGAGCAATCTGAGAAATTCAAAGAAATGGTTGAAGCACACACGAAGGTTCATGACAATGTAATTGTGACAGACCTTAGAGATGTTGCACCAATATATACAGGCAACCGATTTATGATTTACAGTCTGTATCCGGAACAAAATGTTTCGGTCTGGCTCGTCGATGGCAAGCAAAAACAAAACGTCAGTATTGCAGTGGGGTATAGTATTTTGAATCGTACCTGCACTGTTGACATTGGAAAACTGATGCTTGAATATGGTGGTGGGGGTCACAAGATGGTTGGAACTTGCCAAGTGCCATATGATGATGCTAATGAAGTTATTAAAAATATTGTTGAGCGTCTTTCAATATAAAGGAGCTTATTATGAAAATGCCAGTATTGTTTGTTGGACATGGATCTCCAATGAATGCCATTGAAGATAATGAATTTTCGCAAACTTGGAAATCGCTAGGCAAGAGATTGCCCAGACCCAAGGCTATACTTGCTGTATCAGCTCATTGGTACTCTGGGGGGACAAGGACTTCTGATGCTATTAATCCTCGAATGATTTATGATATGTATGGCTTTCCAGAAGAACTTTATGAACTTAAGTACCCAGTTCCTGGTTCACCTGAACTTGCCAGTAAACTAAAGGAATCATTAGGAGATATAGTGACCATAGACAATCTATGGGGCATAGATCATGGAACATGGTCAGTTTTATGTCACATGTATCCTGATGCAGATATTCCAGTAGTGCAACTGAGCATTAATCATCAAGCATCAGCTATGACTCACTATGAAATCGGGAAAAAGTTGAGATCTCTTAGAACAGATGGGGTTCTAATTGTGGCCAGTGGAAATGTAGTGCATAACCTTGCTCTGATCAATTGGCAGATGGAAGGTGGCTATCCATGGGCACATGAGTTTGACAGTTATATTATGAATAATATTTTAGATAAAAACCACGATGCTGTAATTCATCATGAGCGTGCAGGCAGTAGTGCTGAAAAAGCGTTTTATACGCCAGATCATTACTTTCCTCTACTGTATGCAATAGGTGCATCTGAACCTACAGACGAAATAGAGGTGTTCAATGAGAAATGTCTTATGGGCTCCATGTCCATGACAGGCTACTTATTCGGCTAAAAATCCATACGATGTTTTTCAAAGAACGAGTGGTAGACTTGCATACTTTTGAGCTCGGTCCATTTTTTGATGGTAACCGGATTTTCATCCATATCGTAGATTTTGGTGTTCTTCATCGATAGAAAAAAAGGGGAGTGCGTTGATATGATGAACTGACAGTTCTCGTATCTCGCAAAAGCCTGTAAGTACTCAGCCAGTTCCACTTGTCTTGACGCAGAAAGGCTGTTTTCCGGCTCATCCAAAAGATAAAGCGCAGGTTCTTGGATGCTTTCAGTAAAGTACTTGAAAGCACTTTCACCATTGGAGTTGCCTTTGACATTGTCCATCAAATTTGCGCGAACAAATTTGGACTGAGTTTTGCTTCTTGCTTGATTCACTTTTTTAAGTTCATGATAATCATTTAGAGAATTGAACTTGAATTTGCTGTATTTGGCATCCAAATATTCATCAAATAGATGTTCTCTTTTTGAGTCGATGCCTTCATTGAGTGCTCTCAGATCCAGCATATAGTTGAAAACGTCATCACTTGTTATGATTTTGCTGTTTGATGGGATATCTTCTATAAGAGTTGCATCGCACAGATCCACATAAGTTTCAAAAAAGCTGGAGCGATTGTACATGGAGTCGCGCTCCAGCTTTAATTTTTCTGCAATGATATTTAATACGGATGTTTTTCCTGAACCATTGCCACCATAAAGAATCGTTATAGGTTCAAAATCCATTCTTTCAAAACCTTTTTTTGAAAGGACCTGGAAAGGGTAAAAATTGTCATAGCATTTTCTTTTGATGGACATGAAAAAATTGAATTCTTGATCTGAATCCGGAAATTTATAATGATCGATGTATAGCATTATTCACCTCTAAAGTTTGATTACAATCTTATTAAATAAGTATATCATATCGATTAGGCTATATTGTACATGGATATTTTAAATGGTATAATTTTGAAAATCGAATGAGTTTAAGGAGGTCAATTTGAAATTCATATTGATAACAGGCCCTCAAGCTGTTGGAAAAATGACAGTTGGGAAAGCGATTATGGAGAAAACCGGTCTAAAGCTTTTCCACAATCACATGAGTATTGAGCCTATTCTTCAGATCTTTGACTACCACACAAAAGAAGCCCAATATTTAATCAGGCTTTTTCGCGAAGAGATTTTTAAGACTATGGCAGCTTCCGATGGAAAAGGAATGATTTTTACATATATGTGGGATTTTAACCTTGCCAGTGAATACGTCTATGTGGATAAGGTAATGAAGCTGTTCGAGTCATACGGTGCAACCACTTACATATTAGAACTGGAAAGTGATATTGGAATTAGATTGGCTCGTAATAAGACTCCTCTAAGACTGGCAGAAAAGCCTACAAAGAGAAATATTGAATGGTCGGAAAGAGAACTTTTAAGCAGCATGGAAAAGTATAGGCTCAACTCATCACCAGGAGAAATTAATCACCCCAATTACTTAAGAATCAACAATGCTGACTTATCACCAGATGAAGTAGCGGATCAAGTCATTGAGTATTTTGATCTTGTTTAAGTGAGTTTAAGTGTATAATTTCACAAATAAATAATAATTGGAGGAATAAATGGCGGAAACATTTTTGATGCTCTTGGCTTTGGGATATGCCTTAGTTATTATGATTATAGTTGTGCCAATGAAAATTAAAAAAGTCGATGAAAAAATGGATCTCTTAAAATTTCAGATTCAACAGCTTGATGCTAAGATGGACAAATTGATCATAATGAGGAATTCAGCTGATGAATAAAAATAAAGTTGCCATTATTGTATATTTTCTATTTATGGCTGTTTCCAGCGGCTTGGCACTTTTCAGCTTTGAAGATTATTCCATCGTAAGCAACACCACCAGTCATTTAGGAGCACAGGGCTCACCAAACGCTTGGGTTATGAACTTTGTTTTTATGTGTCTTGGGGCAATGTCGATTTGGATTACACTTTCGAGCAAAATTCGATTCTATCAGGTGATTGGCATGATCTTTGGTTTAAGTCTGATCTTTACCGGTGTGTTTAGACATGCTCCTTTGATTGATTATATTGAAATTAATAAGTTTCATGATCAATTGCATTCCGTTTTTGCAAGCGCTACAGGATTCAGTTTTACTTTTCTAGCTGCTGGACATGGATTCATGACTCATAGATGGCAGAGAGCAAGTGGGTTGATTATGGCGGTTGTCGCAACACTGATTCCGTTGGGGATGATGGCTTTGCCATCGTATATGGGTCTGTTACAAAGAGTTATGTTTGTAAGTGCTTTTGGTTGGCTTTTCTTTTTTATGATTCCACCTAAGGAACTTGAAAAATAGGGTTGGTGATCCAAAATGAAAGATTTTGAAAGAAAGAATCTGATGTTTTCACTTTGTGGACTCAACTGCGCGCTCTGTCCCATGAAACTGGGAGGGTATTGCCCAGGTTGTGGAGGCGGTCCAGGAAATCAATCCTGTTATTTTGCCCGGTGTAGCCTTTCACATGGTAAAGTTGAATACTGCACGCAGTGCCCTGAATTTCCATGCGATAAATATGATGGTGTTGAACAATATGATTCTTTTATAACACATCAGGGTCAAATGAAAGATTTAAAAAGAGCAAATGAAATCGGAATAGACGCATACAATGAGGAATTGGAAAAGAAAAGGATGATCCTTGAGAAATTATTGAATGAATACAATGATGGAAGGAAAAAAACTTTCTATTGTGTTGTGGTAAATCTACTATCATTGGAGGAACTGCAAAATGCCATGAGAGAAGTTGAAGACTTTGACATATCTCAGCCGCTCACAGTGAAAGAGAAGGCTGAACAGATTGGATCTATTTTTAAGGATTTGGCACAACAAAAGCACTTGGTATTAAAGCTCCGAAAAAAAACCTAATGAGGTGACATTTGATTATTCAAAACATTATAACAGACCGATTGATTCTCATTCCCGTGACATTACAAATAACAACATTACTACTAAGCAATAATCTAACTGAGATTGAAAATATTGGGATTCGCATGTCTGAACACTGGCCAACACCAGATACCAAAGATATTTTACCTATCGTTCATGAAACGCTGAAAAGACAAGACTATCCTAGCGGATTTGAGTTCTGGATGATCCAGTGCAAGGAGAACAATATGGTGATTGGTGACATTGGATTTCATGGCAAACCTGATGAAAATGGAGAAGTTGAAATCGGATTTGGTCTTGTCAGTGAGGCATGGAACAAGGGTTATGGCTTTGAAGCACTTAAAGGGATTGTAAAATGGACCAAGATGCAAGAAGGAGTTAAAACATTGAAAGCCGACTGCTTGATTGATAATCTTGCTTCCATAAGAATACTAGAAAAGATTGGACTAAAAGAAGTTTATAGAAATGATGATTACATATTTTGGAAATCAAATATAGAAGATTTACTGGTTTAAATTTCGGAAATGGTGATAATATGGATATTTTAGATGTAATTTGCAAAAGACGAAGCACAAGAAGATTCACACCTGACCCTATAAGTGATGAGTTGATCCAGAAGCTCCTAATAGCCGCGACTTCAGCACCAACAGCTGCTAATTGTCAACCATGGGAGTTCATAGTAGTGAATGATTCTGAGGTTCTAAATACGATCCGTGAAGAAATGGTTTTTGCCAGATATAGTGCGCCACTTGCGATAGTCGTTTGTGGAAACATGAAATTAGCCTTTAAGGGTTCTGGAAAAGAAATGTGGGTTCAAGATTGCAGCGCAGCTACTGAAAATATGTTGATTGCAGCTACGGGATTGGGATTAGGCAGTGTTTGGATTGGAGTCTATCCGATAGAGCACAATGTGAATAGTGTCAGAAAGATTCTTGACATCCCAGACTATATAGTTCCGCTCAATATTATCTATTTCGGATATTCTGATGAAGTAAAAGAATCCCGAAGCAGATACAATGAAAAAAGAGTATATTTCAACACTTACGATCGCGACAGAAAACATCGCTCTAAAGACAAACCAAAAATAGGGCATTATTGAATTTTGGGAGGCGTAAAATGTTAGAGATTCCTGAAGCTTACGTGATTAGCGAACAACTGAGAAAGGAAATTGTTGGTGCAAAAGTGGTGAGCGTTACTGCGAATACCTCTCCACATAAATTGACATGGTATTATGAAAATCCAGATTCTTATGAAAGCAGATTGGTTGGACATGTTGTTACAGATGTTAAACCGTTGAATGGGCAAGTTCAAATTGAACTTGAAAATATGAGAATA
>Ga0255398_1033_pt1 | contig 20187 bp, 18 predicted proteins | sample ANMaggSeSYBR01K3_FD_182119 | JGI IMG/M metagenome (GOLD analysis project Ga0255398, IMG submission 182119) | Sediment cell enrichment communities from methane seep in Santa Monica Basin, California, United Staets - ANME aggregate JGI... | ecosystem: Environmental > Aquatic > Marine > Cold seeps >...
CAAAAATAAAACCAAACAGTGTATCACTCAGAAAAGGCATCAGGATTAAATATGCAATCAGGGCACCCACCGGTTCTGCAAGTCCGGAGAGAAATGAGAGTAAAAACCCCTTTTTTTTTATTACCTGTTCCATAAGAAATGGGGACCGATACAGCAATCCCTTCAGGGATATTGTGAATGGCAATGGCCACGGCAATCGGTATGGCGATAGATTTATCAGATAATCCTGCCATAAAGGTGGCAATTCCTTCCGGAAAATTGTGAATGGCAATGGCCAGTGCTGTAAACAATCCCATCCTCACCAGCCTGGGGTTCTTTTCACCATTTCTGACCATATCTTCCACCCTTTTGATTTCGTGTGGGTTTTCAATAGCGGGAATCATACGATCAATGAGTGCAATAATAAAAATACCCGCAAAAAAGGCAAGGATGGTATACCAGGTGGCCGTTTTTTCACCAAAATCAAGAATAAGTGATTCTTTTGCTTTTTGCAGGATTTCAACGAAAGATACGTATACCATCACTCCGGCTGAAAACCCGAGACTAATTGACAGAAAGCGGGTGTTGGTGCTTTTGGTAAAAAATGCCAGGGCACTTCCGATACCCGTGGATAATCCTGCGAAAAGGGTTAAACCAAATGCAAACCAGAAATTCCCCGTTTCCATGAATGCTACTTTTTATTTGCTTTTCTGGGTTTTTTCGGGATGGGTTTAAGAGAAAAGTATGCTGGTTTCATTTTTGTCCAGACGATCATGGCAACTCCGGCAAGAATAAAAGGTAAGCTAAGCAGTTGTCCCATGTTGAATTGCATACCGGCCTCAAAGGCAACCTGATCATTTTTCACAAATTCAATGAAAAAGCGGGCAGAAAAGAGAAGGATCATAAACACACCGAAAATAAAACCATCCCTGACCTTCATGTGCCGCTTTCTATAAAACATGAACAGGACCGCGAAAAGCAGAAAATAGCTAAGGGCTTCATACAACTGGGTCGGATGCCTGGCTACCACTGGCAATAATGCACCCGTTGTTGAGTCGTACAATTTATCCCTCACAAATTCGAAACCCCAGGGACGATCGGTAGGCAATCCGTAAATCTCTGAGTTAAAGAGGTTTCCCAGGCGAATAAAAGCTCCCCCAAGGGCTACCACGATCACAATCCGGTCGATCATCCAGAGGAATGAAAGCTTATGTTTTCGTATGTATAACCACAGGGAGAGAAGGATACCAATGGCAGCTCCATGACTGGCCAATCCGCCTTTCCAGATCTTCAGGATCTCCACAGGATTCTTCAGGAAGTACTCGGGTTCATAAAAAAAACAGTGTCCCAGTCTTGCTCCAACCACCGTACCAACGGCAATATAGATCAGTAATTCGTCGAGCATCTCGGAAGTAAGCCTGTCGGTCTTGAGATACCGGGTAAAAACGATGTACCCGGAAAGAAAAGCTGAAGCAAACAGCAACCCATACCAGCGAATACTCAATTGGCCGATACTGAAGATCTCAGGATCAACATTCCATGTGATGACATCAAAAATCATGGTTTTGAATTGTTTTACGGATTAAGCTACAAATATAATAACATTCCGGGGGTTTTATCTTTAGCCTGTCCTATTCATAAATTGTTCTATTACGAGCTCAATATGCTGTAATAAAAGGCAATGCTCTGTTTTTGGTTCTCAACATAGCTATGGCTATGTCTGTGAGCCAAAACCATGCGCTCCCCTTTTCTCTTTGCATATTGAACTCTCATAACGAAAAACTTATGAATAGAGCAGGCTATTTGGCCCAGCCGGGAAAGGAGGTAGCATATATCTTTGTATGTTTGCATAAAATTTATAAAAAGTGTCATTCAGGTACCCTATCCTCCTGTTTATTGCTGCTTGTTGCTGGAATTGTGCCCAGCAGGGTTCTCCCTCAGGTGGGCCGCGGGATGAAGATCCTCCCAGGGTGTTAGAAAGCGAACCGGCCAATTACTCCACCCGGTTTTCTGCGAATAAAATATCCATCACATTTGATGAATTCATTGTTCTTGACAACGTAAACCAGGAACTGGTAGTATCACCCCCCATGGAGGAAAAACCGGAGGTCAAGCTCAGAAAAAAAACCATCATCATTGAGTTTGTAGATACATTGAAAGTGAACACCACCTACACACTTAATTTTGGCAGTTCCATCAAAGACCTCCATGAAGGAAACAAACTGCTCAATTTTGAATATGTATTTGCTACAGGCGATGTGCTCGATTCCCTGTCGGTAAAAGGCACCCTGAAATTTGCAGAGGATCTGACAGTTCCTGAAGATCCGATTTCAATTATGCTGTATGATGACCTGAACGATTCCGTTCCCCTGCAAGATATTCCGCTCTATATAGGCAGGTCCGATGACAATGGGGTTTTCAGTGTCAATAATCTGCGTCCCGATGTATATAAAGTATTTGCGCTGAAGGACGGAAACTACAATTTCCTTTTTGACCTGCCGACTGAGGAAATTGGATTTCTGGATACCAGCCTGATATTAAATGCTGAATTTGCACGAAGTATTCTTGAAGCAAAGGGGTTGCTTGATTCGACAGACCAAACTTCTGATACGATGCAGGTTTCTGTTGATACACTTCTGATGCCTGTTGATACACTTCTGATGCCTGTTGATACACTTCTGATGCCTGTTGATACACTTCTGATGCCTGTTGATATTTCCGAGATGACTACCGACAGCCTTGTGGATAAGGGACCTGATCTGAATTCGATCTATATCGATCTTTTGTTATTTACCGAAGAGTCAGAAATCCAGTACATAACTGATTATTCCAGAAGTGATCCATGGAAGATCCAGATGATGTTTGCCCGGCCATTGACCGATTCCTTTTGTTACAGGGCTCTTCCCATAATGCCGGAAGGCACCCTGAATGTGCTGGAGTATTTTACGACCGGAAAAGATACCCTGACTTTGTGGATCAGGGATTCAGTGGATTACAAACGGGATACCCTGATAATGGAGGTGAATTATACGGTGAAGGATACATCCAATCAATATGTTACCCTATCAGACACCCTGATGTTTTCTTACAGGAAGAAGAGCACAAAAAAGAAAAAAGCAGAAGCTGAAAAAAAGCAGAAGCTGGTTATTTCTACCATCCGGAAAAACAGTGAACTTGATTTGAACAGGGACCTGGCCTTTGTTCTCGATGTTCCCCTGGAGGAGATCAATGATTCACTCATCAGTTTTTATCAAATCCCCGATACGTTAGAAATTCCTGAGCCGTTTCAGACCGGTGTTGATACGTCCCTGGTGACCAGGGGATGGCTATCGGCCCATTGGGAATCAAATTCAAAATACCGGATGATCCTCCTGCCTGGTGCCATTACCAGTATTTACCCACTGGAACATGATACCATGGACATTACTTTCAATACCCGGGATATGGAATACTACGGACAAATTTTGTTGAACCTGGAAAACGTTCATAACCAGGTGATGATACTATTGATAAACAAGGATAAGATCATTCGGAAACTGATTGTGGATACTCCTGGCCTTTATACTTTCAGTTATCTTGTTCCACAGGAGTACCGGTTAAAGTTCATACACGATTTGAACGGGAATGGGAAGTGGGATACCGGGAATTACCTGAAAAAATTGCAACCCGAACCTGTTGAAATTTTACCGGCGGATGTAACTGTAAGGTCCAACTGGGACCACGATGTTAAAATGATGCTGGAAAAATAAGGTCATCATTCTCCATTTCGATCCAGCCGCTTCCAGATCAATGCGGCAGCACCCAGCACGGCTATATTTTTTTTAAGCAGGGCAGAAGGCACAATATCGATCTTGTTGCGGTAAATGGGCAACAGGTGTTCTTCCATGCTTTTCTTGGTTGGACTAATGATCCAATGGCCCGCCTTGGCCAGTCCACCGAAAAGGAAAATTTTAGAGGGACTGATATGTGCCACAGAATCGGCAAGACTTCTGCCCAGTAGAAAACCGGTTCTTTCAAAGGCTTTAATGGCGATGGGATCTCCCGATTCGGCCATGGCTGTAATCAGTTTGGGCTTCAGTTTGGAAAATGAAATTTTACGAAAATCACTTTCCACATTTTCTTCGGCCAGAAGTTCAAATACGGTCCTTTTTATACCTGTTGCGGAAACATAGGTCTCCAGGCAGCCCCTTTTTCCACAACCACATTCCCGGCCGTTGTCAACGGCCCTCACATGGCCCAGTTCTCCGGCAAAACCATCATGACCATATACTACCTCCCCGTTAACGACAAGGCCACTTCCAAGGCCGGTGCCCAGGGTGATCATGATGAAGTTACTGAGCCCACGGGCATCACCGAACAACATTTCACCGAGAGCGGCAGCGTTGGCATCATTGGTAACCACGGTGGGAGTTTTAAACTGATTTTCCATCAGTTTCACAAATTCTATTCTCCCTTTCCAGGGCAAATTGGGAGGATTTTCTATGGATCCGGAGTAAAAATTCCCATTGGGGGCACCCACACCGATCCCCTGAATATGGAAATCCCCTTCCAATCCCTCAATGCTGTTTATCAAATGTTGATGGAACGCTGTTATGAATTGCTCAATGGTCGCATATTCAACGGTGCTGATCTCGTCCTCAAAGTGAATATTCCCCGATTTGTCAACCAGTCCGAATTTCGTAAATGTTCCGCCTATATCAATTCCAAGAACTACTTCCATACCCATTGGTTCCAGATAGCTTGATTAAATGCTACAAAATTAATAAATATCAGCTGATTTGGTTAAATTAGCTGAGATAACTAAAACAGGAATCATGACCAATTTCATCGTACCCATCGATTTTTCAGTTGACTCACTAAAAGGACTGGAATGGGCTGTTCTTTTTTCGCAAAAAAAAGCCATCAACATCCAGATGGTTTATGTATTGACCAATGGTTCTAATTTTCAACCCAGTGTTGTGGAACAGGAACATAAATATGCCCAGGCACAATTCAAGGAACTGACCCAGGAATATGAGCCCAGGCTCGGAAAAAAATCAAAACTAAAATTCATTATTAAGCAAGGTAAGGTTTACCGGGAGGTTGTGAACCAGGTGAATTCTTTTAAGGATGCAGTGGTATCATCCTCCACGCACGGAGCTTCAGGTTTTGAAGAATTATTCATTGGCAGCAATGCCCTTAAAATTATGGCTGCCACAGATCAGCCCGTTTTCACTTTGCGACAGACTCCGATTCCCGGGCAGATAAAAAAAATCATTGTTCCCATTAAGCGGCACAGGGATACCAGGCAGAAAGCGTTCATGGCGGGATATATGGCCGAATTATTTGGCGCCGAATTGCACGTGATCTCTTTGTCCGCCAGTAGAAATAAGAGAGACCTGGAGCGATTGGAATCATATGCCAAACAAATGGTCAATTATTTTAATGCAAGGAACTTAAAAAGCGTAACAAAGACATTGGTGGGGGACAATCTTCCTAATATGACATGTAATTATGCAGAGGCTGTAGATGCCGAATTGATAACGATTATGTCCAGCTCCATTGATAAATTGAATGTATTCCTGGGCAGCTACGCGCAACAAATGGTGAATAAGACCAACGTACCCCTGCTCAGCATAACCCCGAAAGAAAAATACATTCATTCAGGATTCAGCACCTATGGAGGATAAGTAAGATAGCAGACGAAAACAACCATATCAAAGATTCCCAGGAGTTCCAGTTAAGAGCACTGATGGAGGCGTTGCCTTTTGCTTCCTGGTTTAAGGATGCAGAAGGTAATTTCAATCAGGCAAACGGGCTGTTGCTGCAATCTTTGAACAAAGAACTTTCAGAGATCATTGGAAAAGGGACCCGGGAGGTATTTGATGAAGAGGATGCCGGGCAAATTGAAGAAGAAGACCGGGAAGTTTTTAAAACAGGAAAGACCCGTCATGCCAATTATTCCAGGGCAAAAAGGATCTTTGAGATGGTAAATTTTCCGGTCTTTGACAGGAACGGGAAGATTACTGGAACAGGTGGATACCAGGAGGACATTACCAACCTCTCTAACTCATTGCAGGCCCTTCATCGTGAGAGGGAATACCTGGAAGCCCTGCTGGAGAATATGCCCTTCTATATTTTCTTCACAGACAATCAACAACGGTACATCAGGGTGAACAGTTTGATGGCAAAACTTCTACGTGTCTCTCATCCCGATCAGGCAGCAGGAAAAAGCATTCATGATTTTTTTTCAAAACGGGTCTCCAGGAAGATGCTTGAAGAGGACAGGGCCATTCTTGAAACAGGAGAGCCGATCATCAACAGGATTATCTATTTTGAAGACGAGGGGGCGGAGGGATTCTGGATGGAGAAGAATAAAATTCCCATCAGGGATGAACGAGGTGTAATTACAATGATCGTCGGTATTTACAAGGATGTTTCTGATATGATGAAAATTGAGAACGAATTGAAAAAGGCAAGGGACAGGGCTCAGGAATCGGATCGGTTAAAGACCTCATTTCTGGCCAATATGTCTCATGAGATCAGAACACCCATGAATGGTATTCTTGGATTTGTCAACCTGTTAAGAAATCCGGATCTCACCGTCGAGCAGAAAGATCTTTATTTAAAACACATTGATCATTCGTCCATCCAGCTGTTACACATTATTGATGATATCATTGATATTTCTAAGATTGAATCGGGACAATTAAAAATCACAAACAGGCCCGTGCGAATCAATGCAATCCTGGATGAGATTTACTCCTCCTATTTTCATCGCATCAGGGGGGATGCCCCGGGCCAGAAGAAAGTTGCGTTTAACCTGAATAAGGGTGAGGAGTCGCATGATTTCACCATTGTTACCGATGATTACAGGCTCAGACAGATTATAAACAACATCCTTGGCAATGCCCTAAAATTTACAAAAGAGGGTCAGATTATGTTCGGTTATACCATCAAGAATAACCGGTATATTGAATTTTATGTGCGCGACAGTGGAATCGGCATCCCGGCCGATAAAACGGATATTATCTTTGAGCGATTCGGTCAGGTGAGCAATAAAAAAGTATATCAACCCTCAGGAACCGGGCTGGGACTTCCCATTTCAAAAAACCTGGTAAAATTGATGGGCGGCGAGATGTGGGTGGAATCTACCGAGGGGAATGGGAGCACCTTTTTCTTCACACTCCCCCTGGTCACCAAAGCAGCAGTTGAGGAGGTGAGGGACCCCATATCCAATAAAACCTACAGTTGGATCAATAAACACATTCTGATTGCTGAAGATGAAGAACTTAACTGGCATTTTATCAAGGAAATGCTAAGGAAAACCGGTGTCGGGATTCTTCGGGCCAAAGATGGAAAAGAGGCAATAATCATTGCAAAAAGATCGGTTCCTGATGTAATTTTGATGGATATAAAAATGCCGGAAATGAATGGAATCGAGGCTATAAGGCAGATCAGGACTTTTAACAGAAAGGTTCCCATCATTGCCCAGACCGCTTATGTAATGGCAGAGGAAAAGAAAGAATGCATGCAGGCGGGGTGTAATCACTTTGTAACCAAGCCCCTTGACAGGACCATTGTAATGGAATTGATTGACAGTTACTTTAAAAAGGAAGAATGAACGCTGTAGTTATTGTAGCCGGTGGTTCTGGCAGGCGCATGGAAAGGGATATTCCAAAGCAATACCTGGATCTTCAGGGAAAACCCCTGATCATACACACACTTGAAAAGTTTCTTCAATTTGATCCAGGCATGAAAGTGGTCCTGGTCATGGCCTCAGGCCACCGCAAATTCTGGGATGTGATCTCTATTTCATATGACCAGGGTTCCGGAATGATGGTGGCTGCAGGTGGAGAGACCAGGTACGATTCGGTGAAAAACGGGCTACAATACATCGACGACGGACTCATCGTTGGTATACACGATGCCGTCAGGCCTTTTGTCAGCCATGAAACCATTGCGAGGTGTTATGCAGCAGCAGGTAAGACCGGCAGTGGAATTCCTGTAATGGAGATGGACGAATCGGTGCGGATGATTCAATCTTCAAGCCAATCGGTACATATGGACCGATTGAAGTTGAGGCGCGTTCAAACCCCCCAGGTCTTTAAATCGGAAATGATCAAAGACGCTTACAGACAGCCTTTCGATCCGGCTTTTACCGACGATGCTTCTGTATTTGAATCACAATATGAGAATATTACACTGGTGGAAGGAAACCCGGAGAATATTAAAATAACCACACCGACAGATTTGCAACTGGCTTCGGTGCTTATTGGGACAAAGGAGTGACCTCGCCACCCACCGAAGTCTTTATCTTCTTATGGACCGGATCGCCCGAATAACCAACATATGCTTTACTTGTGGCATTGGCATTGAGCAGTCTTCTGGTTGTCACTTTCACCTGTGCACCTGTAGCGGCTTTTACATAGGAATCACGGGCTTCAAGATCAAAGGCCAGGTAATTCCCCCAGCTATATGCATTGACGTGTTGAGAACCAGCTGTTCCGGACAGGATGATGTCGGCGCCCTGGTTGACACGGGCATCGAGCGAATCCACATGAATCATCAGCTCTGTTTTTCCTCCCGAAACAACGTCCAGTTCCAGGAATTTTGATTTGATTGTGTCGGCCGACTGGACCCGTCCTCCTTTCAGGACCTCAATGCCACATAGATTTACAAAATAGAGTTTTACTTCTATGGCATCAGAGTTACTCAGTTCGGTTCTGGTTTTAAGGTGAAAACCTCCGCCCCCAATTTTAAATTCCAGGTCATCACTATTCCCTTCGGAAACAAACACCAGTTCCTGGTTGTCTGAAACGATCAGTTCAACGTGGATATTTCCTGATACCTTCAGGTGATCGAATGGAGATTTAAACGCCATCGAATTATCCTGGCCATTTGCGTGGAGAATAGACGCACATGTAAGGGTGAGGGACAATAGTAATCTCATTGTGTCAACAATTTAGTGTCAAAAATACATCTAATTATTTTATTACCTTGCGTTCCTGAGCGCTAAGTGTATGGCGGGGGTAATTAAATTCCTGATGATTGGGTTCTTGCTGGGCCTGGCGCTGATGAACCATGCTCAGGACCCACTTGTTATTAACGATGACAGGCTTGTCATCGAAGATATTATCATCAAGGGCAACCGGGTATCAAAAGAATCCATCATCCTGAGGGAACTTGTTTTCGGGATCGGTGACACTGTTTTAAAAATGGCATTGTTGCCTGCTTTCCAGAAAAGCAAGGATAACCTGTTGAACACAACACTTTTCAATTTTGTGTTTTTTGATGTCACCCATCTTCCCGGCAACCGGATAAAGATTCTTTTAACTGTTACTGAAAGATGGTACATATGGCCGGTCCCCATACTGGAATACGCAGAAAGGAATTTTAGCACCTTTATCCAAAACAGGGAGTGGGATAAGATTAATTACGGGGCATGGCTGAAGTGGAATAATTTCAGGGGAAGAAGGGAACTGCTCACCGCGAAGGTAAGGCTGGGTTATGTTGAGGAATATGCACTGGCATACGATGTTCCCAACATTGGCAAAAAACAGCAACATGGACTATCCACCGGTTTTAATATGAAGCAGCAGAACGAAGTCTATATTGCTACGGTCAACAATAAACCGGTAGAATATAAACCGCAGGAAAAGCCGGCCATGGTACGTCTGAATGCTTATGTTAATTATACCTATCGCAGAAAATTTTACACAACCCACTCTCTGCGCTTCGAATATTTCAATTACAACGTTTCAGATTCAGTAGCCATTGTCAATCCGAACTACCTGGGAGAGGGGAAGACCAACCTTGATTTTTTCACACTAACTTATAATTTCATTCATGATGTTCGGGATTCAAAAGTTTATCCGTTGGAGGGTTTTAAAGTAGATATCAGGGTTGAACAACTGGGGCTCGGTATTATTCCGGATTATCCTTATCCTTCATTCCGCCTTACAGGGGTTTTCATATTCCATCAGAAGCTGGCCCAACGCATATATTTTTATAATTCTACCAAGGCAAAATATTCATCCGAAAAAGTCCTGCCACATGCGTTGAATATGGGACTGGGATACAATGAATTTCTGAGTGGCTATGAACCATATGTAATAGATGGGTCCGATTATTTTATAACCAAGTACAACCTGAAATTCCAGCTAATAAAACCCACCACAAAAACCATTCCGCTTATCGGTTTGGAGCAGTTCAATAAGATTCATTATGCCATATATATCAATGTGTTTGCTGATGCGGGATATGTAAACAATGTATTTCCCGATCCCACCAATACCATGGTAAACAACTGGCAGTTCTCAACCGGGGTTGGGATTGATTTTGTAACTTACTATGACCAGGTTTTCAGGATCGATTTTGCCATCAACAGGTATGGTGAACATGGAGTGTTTTTTCATTTTGAAACTCCTTTTTACAGGTGGTAAAATGAACTAACAATATGAAATAAATGAAAACATCAAAAGGATATCCCATCATCATTACCAGCCTTGTGGTCGTGTTCCTGGCGGTCGCCCTCATAGTGAATGGATTTGTTGGTATTGAACACTCCTCCCTCTATTATATGATCCTGGGTGTGATGGTTGCAGGTGGTGTTTTTTTGATCGTGCGGCTCTTTTTCATTCGTTTTGTAGAGACGAAGATCAATCCGATTATTAAGACCATCCACAGCTATACCATGCCCCGGAAAAAGCTGAGGGATAAAATTATTAAGGAGGATATTGTATCAGATCTGAATCAGGAGGTGAAGATCTGGGCCGACAATAAGACTGAAGAGATTGAAAAGCTGCGGCAACTTGAAAAGTACAGGAAAGATTTTCTGGGGAATGTGTCCCATGAATTGAAAACCCCCATTTTTAATATTCAGGGGTATATCCTCACCTTGCTGGATGGAGGTATGGAAGATATCAGTGTCAATAAAATTTACTTGAAAAGGGCAGAGAAAAGTATCAACAGGTTGATTAGTATTGTTAACGATTTAGATTCCATTGCCAGGCTTGAATCTGGAGAATTTAAGTTAAGAGTGGAACCATTCAATCTTGTGAAGGTGGTTGAGGAAGTCATTGAAGACCACGAAATGCATGCGAAACAGCAGAACATAAAAATTGGATTTGATGGTAATTATGGCAAATCACTCAAGGTGATGGGGGATAAAAAACGGCTCATCGAAGTGATCAACAATCTGATCAACAATTCAATTAAATATGGCAGGCCTGGAGGGAAGACCACCATAGGCTTCATCGATACCGGGGAGAAAATCCTGGTAGATATAACTGACACTGGTATCGGTATTGATGAAAAAGACCTGCCCAGGATCTTTGAGCGATTTTACAGGATTGACAGAAGCCGATCCCGGGAGTCGGGAGGGACCGGGCTCGGATTGTCCATTGTAAAACATACCATTCAGGCACACAACCAGACCATTACGGTAAGAAGCAAGACAAACAAGGGTACCACGTTTATATTTTCCCTTGATAAAGCCTAATTAGTCTTTGACGCTTTCTTATCAAAGACTTAAAAAGGAACAGTTTTCTTTCAAGGCCTAATTACATGGATCGACCCAGTCTCCTTCTTTTTTCATCAGATCAATCATTGCTGCCAGGGCCTCTTTTTCAGGGATGTTCCTGCGAATTGGATCCTTACCCTTATAAAGTGTTACCTTGCCGGGACCGGCTCCAACATAACCGTAATGGGCATCGGCCATTTCACCGGGACCATTGACAATACAACCCATTACACCGATTTTTAAGGAGGTGAGGTGAGAGGTGGCCTCCCTGATCTCTTTCAGCCTGGACAGGATATCAAAATGTGTACGGCCACAGGAAGGACAGGCGATGTATTCGGTTTTACTGATCCTGGCCCCTGCAGCCTGGAGGATCATGAGCACAGTGTCATTAATATACCCCTCTTCAATGAAGGGATTTTCAATCCAGATCGCATCAATGACACCATCTACCAGCAGGGAACCCAGTTCACCGGAAAGCTGTAATTGGAACAATTCAGGATTATTTGTCCTGCTGAAGGTTTTATAAATGATGGGAGTATCCTGGTTTTGGGTACAGAATAAGTTCAGGTTCGATTTCACCTCCTGAATGGTTTGTTGATCATGTTCCAGGAGCAGTAAACGGTCAGCGGACTCCACGACTCCCGGATTTTGCACCCACTCCTTGTAGGTAACTGTTTTGCCATTGATCTGATCAGGTGTCGGGTCCGCCCCTGGATCGGGAGGTGCATTGCTGATCACTTTTACCTTCGAACCATTACCAATGTTGGAGCATGCACGGGATTGTCTGCGACGAAAACTGAAGGGATCCCATGCAAGATTTAGAAAAGGGTGGTAGGGCAGGTGGGAAGGTTTAGGGAACAGTTCAAGGATCTTTGTGGCCACAGGCATTTCCTCTTCCGGGGGTTCGGTCAGGGAAACCCGGATGGTGTCTCCCATGCCCTCCAGCAACAGTGGGGCCATACCCACTGTAGATTTGATCCGGCCTTCTATTCCATCCCCGGCTTCTGTTACTCCCAGGTGCAGAGGGTATGACATTCTTTCTTCGGTCATTATGCTAACCAGCAGCCTCACCGATTGCACCATCACACGGGGATTGCTGGACTTCATGGAGACCACCACATTGTCGAATTTCCTCTCCTTGCATATCCTGAGGAATTGCATGGCAGATTCGACCATTCCGGCCGGGGTATCACCGTATTTGTTTAAAACAGATTCATTAAGGGAACCGTGATTGACCCCGATCCGAATGGCCACACCATGATCTTTACAGGTATGGAGGAGTTCGGGAAGGAGCGTATTTATATCCTTGCCTTTTAAATAATTACCAGGATTGATGCGGATCTTATCTGCCGTTCGGGCAGCTTCAAGCGCCAGTCCTGGTTTAAAATGAATATCGGCCACCACAGGTGTTTCAAATCCCCTGGAACGCAAAACATTTTTAATTTTCCCCAGGTTTTTAACTTCCCGTTGTCCTTGTGTTGTGAGTCTTACCATTTCGGCCCCGGCAGCGATCATCTGTTCACATTGCCTGACCGATGCCTCCACATCATTTGTATCCGTGTTGGTCATGGATTGCACACGTACAGGTTGATCACCTCCCAGTTTGAGAAACCCTATGAAAATGGAGTGTGACCGGTATGTCTCTGTCATGCTAATTGATTTCCCAGTCAGCACCGCCTTTTTTGTCTTTGACGGTTATACCCAGGCTGGTAAGGCCGTCCCGTATCCGGTCGGCTGTTTCAAAATCCCTGTTGGCTTTAGCATCGGTCCTCAACTGAAGGATCATTTCAACCAGGTTGCCCGTAATCCCTTTTCCCGGAACAGATCCTTCTGATTTTGTCAGGCCAAGAACAGCATATACATAACTGTGGTAAAGAGACTTCAGTTTTACCAGGTCTTCTTTTCCAATGGTTTGTCGATCCTCCGACAAACCATTGATCAGTTTTACTCCGTCGAACAAGTGGCCGATCAGAACAGGAGTATTCATGTCATCCTCCATCGCTTTATCACAGGAGGAAATGATTTTATCCACATCAATGGAGGAAGATGTACCAGGTTTGAGGGAATCAAGCGCATCGGTTGCCTTCAGCAATCGCATCAATCCTTTCTCAGAAGCATGGAGTGCTTCATTGGAGAAATCAAGGGTACTGCGGTAGTGGGCCTGCAGGATAAAGAATTTGATGGTCATGGGTGTATATGACCGGTCGAGCAGGTCGTGATCCCCCGAAAAAAGCGCATCAAGGGTGATAAAGTTGCCCAGGGAACGGCCCATCTTCTGCCCGTTGATGGTGATCATATTGTTGTGCATCCAGTACCTGACCGAGGAGTGACCATAACCGGCCACGTTCTGGGCAATCTCGCATTCATGGTGAGGAAAAAGCAGGTCCATGCCTCCACCGTGAATATCAAATTGCATTCCCAGGTACTTGGTACTCATGGCCGAGCATTCCAGGTGCCAACCAGGGTAACCGTCGCCCCACTCGGAAGACCATTGCATGATGTGGGTGGGATCGGCCTTTTTCCAAAGCGCAAAATCAAGGGCGTTTCTTTTTTCCGATTGTCCATCCAGTGTTCTTGTATTGGAGAGCAAATCCTCGATCTTTCTTCCGGACAGTATACCATAGTGGTTGGTTTTGCTGTACCGGGTAACGTCGAAATAGACCGAACCATTCACTTCATATGCATACCCGGCATTCATGATCTTCCGGATCAGCTCCTGCTGTTCGATGATGTGTCCACTGGCCCGGGGTTCAATGCTGGGTTGCAGGATGTTCAGCTCCCGCATGTTGTTGTGGTAACGATTCATATAGTGCTGAACTACTTCCATGGGTTCCACCGATTCAAGCCTTGCTTTCTTCAGAATCTTATCTTCTCCTTCATCGGCGTCATTCTCCAGGTGCCCCACATCGGTAATGTTCCTGACATACCTGACCCTGTAGCCCAGGTACTGCAGGTAGCGGTAAAGCACATCAAAGGTAATGGCCTGGCGGGCATGGCCAAGGTGGGCATCGCCATAAACTGTTGGTCCGCAAGCATAAAGACCAACAAGTGGAGGATTAAGGGGTTCAAACCTTTCTTTCTTCCGGGTAAGGGTATTGTAAACAAAAAAGTTGTTGGTCATAATATCATTGAATAAAAGGAATGGTGGAAACAAAATTAGTAATTTTGCTGTTACAAGAAACTTAGTAAACATGGGAAAAAGTAAAAGAAAAAATAAAGATAAACTCACACGCGACCAGGCCGCCACACTAATCATGGGTGTATTTGGCAGAAACCCTAAGCAGGTGTATAATTATAAACAGATTTCAACACAGCTATTTTTTAGTGATAAGTACAGAAGGGCGGTTGTTAGCAGGACCATGGATGAGCTTGTAAGCAGTAAGCAGCTGGAAGAGGTTGACCCCGGAAGATACCGCTTACTTAGCAGGGCAGGTTATAAAACCGGGACACTGGACATGACCCATCACGGGTATGCTTACCTGGTATCGGAAGATGCGGAAGAGGATGTTTTCATTGCACGGAACAACCTGAAGACCGCACTGGACCGTGACCTGGTAAAAGTATTTGTGTATCCAAAAAGAAAGAAGAGCACGAGAATGGAAGGAGAAGTTGTGGAGATCCTTGAAAGGGCCAGGGATACTTTTGTGGGTACAGTTGAGATCTCCCGTAATTATGCCTTTCTGCTGCCCGACAGCAGGAAGATGCCATTTGATATTTTTATTCCGCTGGAAAAACTAAAAGGGGTGGAGCATGGACAGAAGGCCATTGCCAGGATCATTGACTGGCCCGCAAAGGTTAAGAACCCATTTGGTGAAATTGTAGATATACTGGGATATCCCGGAGAGAATGATACCGAGATGCATTCCATCCTGGCCGAATTCGAACTCCCCATCAATTTTTCAGAGGAGGTGGAAGCGGCGGCTGAGAAGATACCTGATCGGATCACGGCTGATGAGATCAGGAACAGGAGAGATTTCAGGAAGGTTCCTACATTTACCATTGATCCTGCCGATGCCAAGGATTTTGATGATGCACTTTCCATCCGTCCGCTGGATGGAAGCTTGTGGGAAGTGGGTGTGCACATTGCCGATGTATCGCACTATGTGAAGACGAAAACCATTCTGGACCAGGAGGCTTATGACAGGGCTACCTCGATATACCTGGTGGACCGGGTGGTACCCATGTTACCCGAAAAATTATCCAACGGAGTCTGTTCCCTGCGTCCCAATGAGGATAAACTTACTTTTTCTGCTGTATTACAGATGAATGAGCAGGGAGAGGTGTTGGATGAGTGGTTTGGCCGCACCATTATCCACTCCAACAGCAGGTTCAATTATGGTGAGGCTCAGAAAATTATTGAAACAGGCGAAGGGGATATGAAGGAGGAGGTGCTGAAGCTTTTCGAAATATCAAAAGTATTGAAGGAAAAACGGTTTAAAAACGGTTCCATCAATTTTGAGAGGGATGAAGTAAAATTTCACCTGGCTAAGGATGGAACGCCCACGGGAGTCTATTTCAAAGTCCAGAAAGAATCCAACTGGCTCATCGAAGAGTTTATGTTGTTGGCCAATAAAAGGGTGGCTGAATATGCGAGCAGGGGCGGAAAGTATGAAAAGGATGTGCATCCCCAGGAAATGAAAGGGAAAAAGAAAGAAGGAAAGACTTTCGTATACCGGATTCACGATGTTCCGGATCCCGAGAAAATGGAATCATTTACCAGGTTTATCACCAAGTTCGGCCACTCATTGAACCCACAGCAATCGGCCCGCCGGCTATCCACATCGCTTAACTCACTCCTGGATAACGTGAAGGGGAAAAAAGAGCAAAACGTGATAGAGATGATGGCATTGCGGTCCATGGCCAAGGCCCGTTACTCCACCAACAACATCGGACATTATGGACTTTCATTTAAAGATTATGCGCATTTCACCTCTCCCATCAGACGTTATCCCGACCTGATGGTACACAGGTTGCTTGCCCATTACCTGGAACAGGGAGAATCAAAGAATGCAGATAAGTATGAGACCAGGTGTCAACATGCTTCTGAAATGGAGCGCAAAGCCGTAGAAGCCGAAAGGGCCTCCATCAAATACAAACAGGTCGAATTTATGCAGGATAAGATTGGAAAGGAGTTTATCGGGGTGGTCTCAGGACTAACCGAATGGGGGATCTATGTTGAAATTATTGAGAACAAATGTGAAGGGATGGTTTCAATAAAGAGCATTGTAGATGACTTTTATGAATTTGATGAGGAAGAGTACATGATCATTGGTCGTCAATCGGGTCGTAAATTTGAGATAGGGGAGGAGTTAACAATAGAAGTAGTGAATGCCAATCTTTCGAGAAGACAACTGGATTATAAACTTGTAGAGATCGATCCGGAGAGTTAAATTTTTGATGAAAATTTTGTCTTAATCTGATTTACTCACTAATTTTGAGGGGCATAGCAAATTAGAACCGGCATGGTAGTTATCAAGGAAGAGGTAAGGGCACAGATTATTAAGATTGCCCGTAAGATCTTCACCAGGTATGGGTTTAAGAAAACCACCATGGAAGAAATAGCCATAGCTTGCCGCAAGGGAAAGAGTTCCATCTATTATTATTTTGAGAGCAAGGAGGACATTTTCAGGGCTGTTGTGGAGAATGAGGCCGACGAGTTGAAGAAGCTGCTTGACAATACCATTCAAACCGATGTTCCCCCCCTTGATAAACTAAAAACATACATTCTGTTCAGGCTTCATCATGTACGAACGATGGAAAATTTCTATGCGGCCCTGAATGAAGAATCCCTGTCCAACATGGATTTTATCCTGGATATAAGAAAAAATTTTGACATGGAAGAACAGGAAATGGTCAAAATAATTCTGGAAGAAGGAATGCGTGACGGAACCTTTCAGATCAACAGCTCCGAGATTGGAGCCATTGCCATTGCCACCATGATGAAGGGCCTGGAATTACCCCTGTTCCTGAGTACCGAACACAAAACAGACCGGGTTGAATTGCTGGATGATCTGATCCGTGTACTCTTTTACGGATTGGTCAAGCGCTGAGGGCACTTCTACTAATTACCCTAATATTAAAGGTTTTCTTTTAACCATTTTGGCCGGTCGGTGGTAACCGATGTTACTCCCAGATTTTTCATTGTCAGGGCAGTTTCCGGATCGTTGACGGTCCAGCACCAAACATCCAGACCGGCTTCATTGCATTTCTCGACCGTACTGCGATCAATGATCGCATGCCTCAGGTCCACACCATCAAGTTTGTTTTCGACGATGGCATTGAAATGTTTATTCAGATCAGGTTTAAATGATGACAGGTAGTAACAGGGGATTTCCGGGTATATCTCCTTGGTGCTTATGATGGTTTCAAAATCGAAGGCTATAAAACTGATCTTTCCCGATTGCCAGTATTCATTAATTACCTGCTGCAGGTGGGGCAATATCTCCGGCCCGGTTTTGATTTCGATGACCAGCATGTGGCCGGGAGGGATGGTACTCAGCACCTCTTTAAGCAGGGGAATTGGTTCATTTTCATATTCCGGAAGGTTGGTCTCCCGCAATTTGACGGTTAGTTTACCAAGCGTCTCCCATGAAGTTTCACTGATGGTATAATTCTCCCCGGTAAGCTTGTTGGTGTTTTTATCGTGGAAAAGGATCACTCTGTTGTCTTTTGTGAGCATCACATCACATTCGGCAGCATCTGCACCCAGCTCCCAGGCCAGCTGGATGGAAGCCAAGGTATTTTCAGGGGCCAGGTATGAAGCTCCGCGATGGCCTACGAAGAAAAAATCCTTTTCCTTGTCTGAATCCTGGGCATCCAGGGGGAGCGCAACCACCAGGAATCCGATGATCAGATGAATTATTTTCATAAACGGTTTATTTTTTAATTAATGTTAAGCTAAATTACATGATATTTTGCTTCATAAATTCATGGTCAAAAAAAAATTATAAATCATGCAATACAATTTTTTTAAGCGCATCCAAAAATTTTTATGGACCACACTGATTGGTGGTATGGTGGCCCTGGCACCTTTAACGCTGATTGTCCTGCTGTTCAGGTGGGCCATCAACGTTATTGGCCGAAGCTTAACTCCATTGGTGGATAGGATCATTCAGGATCCCGATCCTGACCCGCTTTTTAAATTCGCCCTCTATGTAATCACCTTTGTAGCCATATTGCTGTTTTTCTTCATCATTGGGATCGTAGTTCGCACCAGGATGGTGGTATTCCTGAACAAGGCCGAGGACCGCTACCTTATAAAAATCCCGGGATATAAGATGGCCAAAGAGACTGTGCAACAGTTTTTTGGAAAAAGCAAGTCCTTTTTCAGTGAGGTGGTCCTGGTGGACATCTTCAATTCAGGGGTCTTAATGACCGGGTTTATTACAGATGATCAGGGGGAGATCATCACCGTATTTGTTCCCACCGGTCCCAATCCCACTTCGGGCAATATCTACCACCTGCAAAAAAACAGGGTATTGAAAACAAAAGCTTCCATTGACAATGGAATGAAATCGATTATTAGTTGTGGTGCGGGTTCAGCGGAGATATTTGCTTCTATCGAAGAGGGACAGGCTACCGGGTAGAAGTCTCTTCATTCTCAGAAACATGTTTGAAAAATCGTTTCTGATTGAACAGGATAATTGCAACGGCAACTGAGATGCTGGAATCTGCAATATTGAATACAGGTCTGAAAAAGATAAAACCGGAACCTCCCCTGAACCACTCGGGATAATTACCCTTGAGAATTGGAAAATAGAACATATCCACCACCTTCCCATGCAGCAGTGGAGCATAGCCTCCGCCTTCAGGGAACATGGTTGCCGCCTCGACCGCACTGCTGCTGTTGAAGATCATGCCATAGAACACTGAATCGATGATGTTTCCAAGCGCCCCGGCCATAACCATGGATAGCGTGATAACAAGCCCGGCGTGTGCTTTGAGCCGGATCAGGTGTCGCAGGTAAAACCCAATGGCCACAACGGCTCCGATCCTGAATGATGTGAGAAGGATCTTTCCAAAACTTCCGGGCAGGCTAAGGCCAAAAGCCATTCCGTTATTTTCCACAAAATGGAGAATACCCCAGTTGCCCAGGAAGGGGATCTGCTGGTAAAGGGTCATGTTGGTTTTGACCAGCACCTTCAAGGCCTGATCGGCAAGGACAATAAGCAATATGATAAATATGGATTTCCTGGTAATGGACATGGTCATTTCTTCACCGATCCGGCTACTTCAACTGAGGGGATTAAGGGGCACCAACTATTGTCTGGATTTTGCCTCGATACACAGGGTAGCATGTGGCACGGCGCGCAGGCGCTCTTTAGAAATAAGCTTACCGGTTTCTCTGCAAATCCCGTAAGTTTTATTCTCGATCCTGATCAGTGCTCCCTGGAGGTGTTGTATGAATTTTTGCTGCCTCTGGGCAAGCCTTCCCGCCTCTTCCTTTGAAAGGGTAGCAGCTCCTTCTTCAAGTACCTTGAATGTAGGTGAGGTATCCTGCGTGTCGTTACTTTCGCTCTGTGTAATGGCCGATTTTAACAACCCGTAGTCTTCCTTTGCCTTCTCAAGCTTATGATGAATGATCTCCTTGAATTCCTGAAGCTCATCATCCAAATATCTGGTTTTTTCAGCCATGATGAATGGTATTTGGTTTTGTTAAATATACAATATTTTAATGATTATCGATCTCTTTTTCATACGCGTGT
>Ga0255398_1012_pt1 | contig 19631 bp, 16 predicted proteins | sample ANMaggSeSYBR01K3_FD_182119 | JGI IMG/M metagenome (GOLD analysis project Ga0255398, IMG submission 182119) | Sediment cell enrichment communities from methane seep in Santa Monica Basin, California, United Staets - ANME aggregate JGI... | ecosystem: Environmental > Aquatic > Marine > Cold seeps >...
CCGTTTTGTCCCTCGATCACTTTAATATCATGTACAACAAATGCATCGTCGAAGGTTAATGAAACAACTGCTTTCATTTTTCCTTCATCTTTTAGCTTTCTAATCCTGACGTCTGTGATATTCATTTGCATATTTTCCCCCTAACTTCTGCTGTATCTATTAATTATTCTATAAAGTAAAATTTTTTCCTTCTTTTTTTGTTAAGTTTTTTTAATTTTTTAGAATTATTCCAAATTTTCAAAATTTGGGTAGACCATTATACGATCATCTGTGTCTATACCTTCATATCGAATCAGTGAAATATACCTGTCGACCAGTTTCTGACTTGGTGTGATTGTATCGAACAACACGCAGATTCCTGCGACTTTGCACTCGAGTTCACTGACGAGTTGAGTCATTCCTTTTGCACTGCCCCCCGCTTTCATGAAGTCATCCACTATAAGTATATTGGATCCCTTTTTTATGGCATTTTTTGAAATGTACATGGTTTGAAGATTCCCGGTTGAACCAGAGATATAATTGATGCTGAGTTTTGGACCTTCCGTTACTTTGTTTTCATGTCTGGCAATCACAAGTGGAACATTAAGTCCTCTTGCTGTCATCATGGCAATAGGGATTCCCTTCGTCTCAACGGTGAGTACGTAATCCACTTTCTTGTCATCATCAGAAAACCTTTCAGCAAAAATATCGCCAATGCCCTTAGTATATGTAGGATTGTAGAGCACATCAGCCATGTACAGAAATTTTCCTGGCATCACACGTTCGGGTTTTCTCATATCTTCACAAATTTTTTCTATTAATGTAATCTTCTCGGATTTGCCCATGGCAGGTACATATTTTGCTCCTCCTGCCGCACCGGCTATGGTAATGACTTTACCAAGCGATAATTCTTCCATGATCTTTTTTACGATGACCAAATCTTCACTAATAGTTGATTTCGCCGAGTCAAACAACTCGGTAAAATAATTCAATGTGAAAACCTTGTTGGGTGAATCACATAGAATTTTAACGATTGCACCAATTCTCTCATTTCTTTTCAATTTACTCACGTCATCACACTCCGAATATTCATATTGTTTATTTTTATTTTATTCGCTTTTTCCCAATTCTTCAATACCCTTTCAACTTTTTCTTTAATGTTTTTCAAAATATGGTATAATCATTATGATTTTAAAAATAGTTAGGAGTCTGGATATGATTGATATAAGCACGGTTAAGAACATTCATTTTATTGGGATAGGCGGTGTTAGCAACAGTGCGATCGCAGAAATTCTTTTGACAAGCGGGTACCATGTCAGCGGGTCGGATCTTCATGCGTCGGATTTCTCCAACCATCTTGCTGATAGAGGAATTGAAGTATTCATTGGACACAGTGCTGATCATATTTCGAATGCTGAACTGGTGGTATACACTTCAGCGGTCGGTGACGACAATCCTGAACTGATGGCAGCCATTTCAAAAGGTATACCTTGCCTCAGCCGGGCAGAAATGTTGGGTCAGTTGATGCTATCTTATAAAAACAGCATCGCAATTTCTGGAACACACGGCAAGACAACTACAACATCCATGATCACCCGCATGTTCAATGATTCCCAGTTTGATCCAACAGCACTGGTTGGAGGCTATTTCGAAGATATCAAGAGCAATGTCAAAATCGGTAAAAGCGACATGTTCATTACTGAAGCATGCGAATATAAAGAAAACTTCTTGTCATTTTTCCCTAAGATTGGAATAATTCTTAACATTGACGAAGACCATCTTGATTATTTCAAGGATCTTGACCATATTGTCAATGCTTTCGTCAAATTCACCAAAAACATTCCAAAAGATGGGCTTTTAATCATCAATGGAGACGATTACAATGCCGGAAAAATAAAACCATACTATAAAGGCAAACTTAAAACTTTCGGTTTATCCGATACTTGTGATTATATCGCAAAAAACGTTACGTACAACAACCTTGGATGCGCATCCTTCGACATATTTGGCGGGGAAAAGAAAATTGCTTCCATAGACCTCAAAGTTCCTGGTCAACATAATGTATATAATGCAATGGCCGCATTTGTAGCAGGTCTTCAATTCACATCGGATGTCGATTTGCTTCAATCAAGACTCAATAGTTTTAAAAATGCCAATAGACGTTTTGAATATGTGGGCAAGGTAGATGGTTATACAATCATTGACGATTATGCCCACCATCCAAACGAGATCCGCGCCACGCTGGATGCAGCAGCCAGAATTGAAGGGGTCGAGAAAATCATAGTTATTTTCCAGCCACATACTTATTCGAGAACAAAAGAATTATTGCATGGATTTTCAGGTGCATTCGGACAAGCAAACGAAGTGATTGTCTGCGATATCTATGCAGCCAGAGAAGTGGATCCTGGCGATATTCATTCTAAGGATCTTGTGAAATCCCTGATCAAAGAAGGTATAAACGCTATCCATTTTGAAAATTTCGAAGAGATCGCCTTATATATCCGCAGTCATGCAAAACCAGGAGATCTTGTTATAACAATGGGTGCAGGTGATGTAACCAATTTAGGTAAGATGCTCATCAAGTAGTTAATATGTCATATAATAAAAGCCAAGAGTGCGAGCACTCTTGGCTTTTTGTTAATCCAAATCGAATCCGTAAATCGAAAACAACATCTTTTCGAGTTCATATGGGTCATGAATCCAGTAAGATACACCTTTCATCATGTCATTGGTTCCAGGAACAGTATAAAATTTGATATCCTCCGGTTTAAGAACGGCGGCTTTCAATGAATAGGCCAGTGCATTCTCCAGAGTAAGATCTGTTTTTACATATTTGCTGCTGATGATAGTGTTGATTACAGAAGGCAATTTGAAACTGAGCGCCTTGTTCATCATGTAATCCACAAAATGTTGTTGTCTTGGGATTCTTTGAATATCACCTTCACGAATGGAACCATCGTTGTTTTGTCTGAATCTCAAATATTTTACCGCTTCCGCACCATTTAAGGTTTGACGTCCCGCCTTGATATTGATATGAAGTGGAGGTGTATCATATATGTCATCATAGACCATATCAAATGGAACTTTGACATCGTATCCACCTAAAGTATCAACAATAGCCTCAACAGCTTTAAAGTCCACTCTGACATAGTAATCGATTGGTACTCCAAGAAAATCCGATACATACTCTTTCATTCCATTCACACCACCTATGTCTTTCATGCCATAGATTGCGTTCATCTTCTTTTGTCCCGGATAATCATGACCTTCAACGTGATAATAGGTATCTCTTGGGATGGATAGAATGTCTAGTTTTGGAATTTCGGGGTCGAAACTGATGAACATCATTGTGTCCGCAAGATATTCGTTTAATCCAAAGGCAATGACATTGATTCTAGACGATTCCGCAGTAATTTTTTCCAGTTCTGTACGTTCATCATCTTCAGGGTCAACCGCTTCTTCACCGGATGGATCATCAGGTGATGTGCCATTGTCGGGATCAATGATCGGATCAATTATGACAGTCGATGCATCGGAAGGATTGTATAGTGTGTCCAGAGCATAGAAAACGCCTCCGAACATTGCTAAAAATCCTACAAATGCGACGATGAAAATTTTGAGATAAGTTTTATTCATAAAGTTTTCCTTTCAACAAAATTGCATTTCATATTGCTTCTATTCTATCACAATTGACCCCACATCAATTTTAGTAATAGATGTTTTGTTTTATAATGAAAAGTGATATAATTTTGCGTGTTGAAAGTCAAAGTATCGGGGAGTTGAAATCATGAATGGATTAACAACTGTCATTCTAGCGGCAGGTCATGGTAAAAGAATGAAATCAAAATTACCGAAAGTATTGCATAAGGTCAGTGGTTTACCAATGGTTAAACACGTCATCGACCTGGCAAACGCAGTCAATAGCGATCAAGTAATCTGTGTCGTGGGACATGGTAGAGAGACTGTAAAAGAAGTTTTGAGCACAGAAAACGTCATTTTCGTTGAACAGCTGGAACAATTAGGGACGGGACATGCTGTAATGATGGCTGATAAATACCTGAGTGGTGGCGAAATTCTAGTGCTTTTCGGTGATGCACCTCTTTTGTCCCTTGAAACACTTGAGGCGTTTGTGGAATTCCATCGAGTAAGCGGGTACGGCGCAAGTTTAATATCAACGCATTTTATTGATCCATCGGGATATGGGAGAATCATCAGAAATTCAGACCAGGAATTCATAAAAATTGTAGAACATAAAGATGCAACGGAAGTAGAACGTAAAGTCACCGAGATCAATTCGGGAATTGGGCTTTTTAATTCGAAGCTCCTTAAAGACGCACTTGGAAAACTTAAAAATGAAAATAATCAGGGCGAGTATTATCTGACGGATGTTTTTGAAATCATCAGAAGTGATGGACATGGCATCGGAGCATTCATCACCAAAGATTCTGATGAGCTCATGGGAGTCAATGATAGATATTCACTATCTCTTGCAGAACAATATATGCAAAATAAAATTTTGAAAAATTGGATGATGTCTGGTGTGACCATTGTTTCACCTGCAACTACTTATATAGAAAAGAATGTTGTCATAGGTCAAGACACCATTTTATATCCTGGTACTTTGCTAAAAGGTATGACGATTGTCGGAGAGGATTGTCTTATTGGACCTGACGCGGATTTAACTGAGGTCACTGTTGATCCGGGAGTTCAGATCAAGCATTCAACCCTCATCAAATCACATGTTGGAGAAAATAGCGTAATCGGACCATACGCCTATTTGCGTCCAGGTTCCATGATTGGTAAAAATGTTAAAATTGGAGATTTTGTAGAAGTGAAAAACAGCACAATCGGTGATGATAGCAAGGTTTCACATCTGACATATGTAGGCGATGGCAAGGTGGGAAAAAATGTGAATCTCGGATGTGGTGTAGTTTTCGTGAACTATGATGGTTCGAAGAAACATTTGACCGAAATTGAAGATGATGTTTTTGTCGGCTGTAACAGCAATCTGATCGCACCGGTTAAAATCGGGAGCGGTGCTTATATTGCGGCCGGTTCGACAATTACTGACGATGTACCAAGTGAAGCTCTTGCCATAGCAAGACAAAGACAAGTGAACAAGACCGATTGGTCTAATAAATATTCAAAGAAGAAGTAGGAGGATTTGATGCATACAAGAGGAAGGAAAATAAAGGTTTTTTCGTGTAATGCGAATCAAGACTTGGCAAGAGCGATCTGTGGTGAACTAGGATTGCCACTCGGAGACAGTGTTGTGAAAACCTTTAGTGACGGTGAAATATCAGTCAATATCAATGAAAGTGTCAGAGGTGTTGATGTTTATGTGGTCCAATCCTTTTCATTGCCTAAAGTCAACGATTATCTGATGGAGCTTTTAATCATGATCGACGCACTTAAAAGAGCATCGGCAGGAAGGATTACAGCTGTGATTCCTTATTACGGCTATGCAAGACAAGACCGGAAAGCAAAAGCAAGAGATCCGATATCTGCAAAACTCGTTGCAAACCTAATAGTTGCAGCTGGAGCGGATAGAGTACTAACAATGGACCTTCATGCTTCTCAAATCCAAGGATACTTCGATATTCCAGTGGATCACCTTAAAGGCGCTCCAATATTAGCGGAGTATTTCAAACAAAAGAATATCACAGACCTTGTTGTTGTTGCACCAGACCTTGGAAGTGTCACAAGATCCAGAGACTTCTCTTATAAACTGGATGCCCCAATCGCAATAGTGGACAAAAGAAGACCTGAAGCCAATGTTTCTGAGATTATGAACATCATAGGCGATATCAAAGGTAAAAACGTCATCCTGATCGATGACATGATCGATACTGCAGGTACCATAGTAAACGCAGCAAAAGCACTTAAGGATTTGGGTGCCAAAGACGTATATGCTTGCTGCACCCATGGGGTATTCTCAGGTCCTGCTGTAGAGAGAATCCAAAATTCTGAAATCAAGGAACTGGTGGTGCTGGACACAATCAATCTTTCTACTGATATCAGAAAACTTGAAAACATCACAATGCTTTCTGTAGCACCGATATTTGCTGAAGCGATCAGAAGAATTTTCAATAATGATTCTGTCAGCACAATGTTTGAAAACTAGGAACTCGAAAACGCTTAACGATTTTAATAATTGTTAAGCGTTTTTTTGTGGTATAATTGATTTGCAAAAAAAGCTGAAGGAGTATACCATGTATGTTATTGTCGGCCTGGGCAATCCGGGCAGCCGTTATGATAAAACACGTCACAACGTGGGCTTTGATGTCGTCGATCTTCTAGGGAAGAATCATGGAATCAAAATCAATAAAATCAAGTACAAGGCCGTCGTGGGTGAAGGGATGATCGGGGATGAAAAAGTTTTGCTAGTCAAACCACAAACATTTATGAATCTCAGCGGCGAGAGCGTTTCAAGAATTTGTGAGTACCACAAACTGCCTATGGACCGCTTAATAGTCATCTTTGATGATGTGGATACCGATCTTGGAAAGATCAGAGTTAGAAAAAAAGGTAGTGCAGGGACACATAACGGGATGCGCAACATAATCTTTATGCTTGGCAAGGATGAATTTCCAAGAGTGCGGATAGGCATCGGAAAATCTGATAGAATCCCTCTCAAAGATTATGTGCTTCAAAGGTTTAATGCCGAAGAGACTGTCTATATCACCGACTCCATCAAAAGATCCTCTGAAGCTGTGGAATGTATCATTAAAGAAGGAACCGACCGTGCGATGAATTTATTCAACGGTTGATGAGAGGAATATATGCTGAATTTGATGCTCGATTTATTCAACCATTCAACTGAATATCAGTCGCTTAAAAAAAGTTTGAATGACAGTGTATCACCGATATTGATTCATGGTTCAGATGTTGTTGCCCTGAAATGGGCACTTCAGAAATTGGCTATGGATTTGAACCGGAATATCATTGTATTTTTTGAGGATGAAAATAAAGCTAAGGTAGCCGCAGAAGAAATTGATGAGGCTATCTATTTACCGAGCCGTGAAATGGTATGGTTTGATTCCTTTGCGCACTCAAATCAGGTTTCCCTTGAGCGCATGGAAGCCCTTATCAGACTCGATCGAACCGAAAAGGGACTTTTATTCACTTCCATCAACAATCTTGCCTACAAATATCCATCTCGTACAGAATGGATTGAACAGGTCATTGAGCTCGATCTGGATACTGACATACCACTTGATGCCATTCAAAAGAGACTGTTTGAATTTGGGTATGAGCGGGTGGATATCGTCGAGGCAAAAGGACAGTATAGTCTTAGAGGTGGTATTTTGGATGTTTTTTCTCCAACGTATGAGACACCACATAGAGTAGAATTTTTTGGTGATGAAGTGGACTCCATCAGAACTTTTGATATTGAAAACCAAAAGTCCATTGAGAAACTGAAAACGTTAAAAATGTTTCCATGTAGTGAATTGGTGCTCACCGATGAGTTGATTGAACATACTGTCGACCGGTTGAAGGGAATCAGGGGAAAAATCAAGGCTCAAAAGCGTGAAAAAATTGATGAGATGATAGAACATCTTGAAACAGGAACCTATGTAGAAAACATAGATAAATATTTTTCGCTAATTTATGAAGACGGACAATTCATTTATGACCTATGCGATGCTCCGGTAATTTGCATTATTGGAAACAATCAGACGACTGGAAGACTTAAGCAATATGTGGATGAGTATGGAAGACAATTCGCCGATTACCTGGAACGGGGAGAAGTTGTTTCGGAACAATACGGACGAATCCATAACTTTGAGGAAATTATCTCTGGACTCAAAAGACAAGACCTGATTCTTGACGAGTTGCTTATAAAACGAGTTGATTATTTTGAGCCTGCTCAAATAATAAAAATGTCATCCCGCGAAATGAACAAGTATTATGGTAAATACGATCAGATCGCTCAAGATATTGTAAAATGGAAGGTTAAAGGATACCGCGTGTTGATTGCACTCAGCACGATGGATCGACTGGAAAGATTCAAGCGTACCATGGATGACTTTGAGGTGCTCATGGGAACGAGCGAAGAGTATGATCGTGTGCTCAGTGGTCAAGCCGTGGTCTTTGTTCACCCAATTAGACAAGGATTCTATTTTGATACTTTCAAGACGGTTTTATTGACGGAGAACGAACTGTTTGGTGAAGGAAGAAAGATTTCAAGGAAAGCACCGGCACAAGGAAAGGTCATAAAAGCATTCTCCGAGCTTTCAGTTGGTGATTTTGTCGTGCATGAAAGCCACGGTGTAGGCCAATATCTCGGTGTGGAACAAGTCAAGATAGATCAGACGCGCAAGGATTTCCTGAAAATCAGATATGCAAAAGATGATTATCTTTACATTCCGGTTGAAAGTGCCGGGCTGATTCAAAAATATCTCGGTACCGATCAAGACAAAATCAAGCTCAATCGCTTGGGAGGCACCGAATGGAAACGCACCAAGACCAGAGCAAAACGCGCCATAGAAGATATGACTGATGAGTTGATTGAACTCTATGCTCTTAGAAAAGAGAGAAAAGGTTTTGCATTCTCAGGTGATAGTGACTGGCAGCGTGAGTTCGAAGCTATGTTCCCATATCAGGAAACAGGGGATCAGCTCAAATGTATCGAGGAAATCAAACGTGATATGGAAAAACCAGCACCAATGGAGAGGTTGCTTTGTGGTGATGTCGGATATGGAAAGACAGAAGTCGCACTCCGGGCAGCCTTCAAAGCTGTGTTGAACTCAAAACAAGTGGCTATTTTGGTACCGACCACAATTTTGGCTCAACAACACTATAATAATATCGTGGAGCGGTTTTCGAAATATCCTGCCAATGTTCAAATGATTTCAAGATTCCGTTCAAAAGCAGAACAGGAGAAAATCATAAAAAATATTGGTAATGGAGTCGTTGATGTCGTTGTAGGGACACACCGCTTGCTTTCAGAGGATGTAAAATTCAAAGATTTAGGTCTTCTTGTGATAGATGAGGAGCAACGCTTCGGAGTCAAACATAAAGAGAAAATCAAACAGTTAAAGGAAAATATTGATGTTTTGACGTTGTCAGCTACCCCGATTCCGAGAACACTGCATATGTCTATGATTGGAATCAGAGACATGAGTGTAATTGAAGATCCGCCGGAAGACCGATATCCGATTCAGACTTATGTGGTTGAATATGACGAAATGCTGGTAAGGGAAGCTATTGTGCGTGAACTCGAGAGAGGCGGACAAATTTATTTTGTTCACAATAGAGTCGCAGACATCGATCAAGTGGCTGCCAAGCTACAGGAGCTTGTCCCGGAAGCAGCTGTACAGTTCGCTCATGGTCAGATGAACGAGCACACTCTGGAAAAAGTCATGATTGATTTCATGAACAACAGTTTCAATGTTCTGGTCTGCACGACAATCATTGAAACCGGTCTGGATATTTCCAATGTCAACACTATTATCATAAACGATGGTGACCGTTTGGGATTGTCTCAACTCTACCAATTGAGAGGACGAGTCGGCAGAAGTAATCGATTGGCATATTGCTACATTTTTTATCAAGAAAATAAAGTGCTCAATGAGATTGCGGAAAAGAGATTGAAAGCCATAAAAGAGTTCACAGAACTTGGCGCGGGCTTCAAAATCGCGATGAGGGATCTTGAGATCAGAGGCTCTGGAAACGTTCTTGGAACTGCACAACATGGTCATATGGAAGCAATCGGATATGATCTTTATGTCAAACTCCTTGAAGAAAGTATGATGCGTAAAAAAGGAGAACATGTGAAAGAACGGATCCAAGCGAAAATCGATCTGGCGGTCAATGCCTATATTCCTGAGGGTTATATCGACAATCATCAGATCAAAATCGAGATATACAAAAAAATTGCATCCATTGATTCCAGGGCTGCTGTGGACGCTGTTTATGAAGAAATTGAAGACCGTTTCGGCACTGTGCCGACCTCAGTCAGCAATCTGATTTCCATAGCCTTGATCAAAACTTTATGTGAGGACATGTTTATCGAGGAGGTTTCAGAAGATGGTACAGATTTCATTCTGAAATTTATCGCAGATGCCCCAATCAGCCCGCTGTTTATCAGCAAAGTCATGGAATTCGATTCGAAAAACGTGAAGTTCATAGCGCGTAACCCTGCTCTAATGAAGTTCAAAATTACAAACAGATTAAGAAAAAAAGAACAACAATTGATTGCCCTTGAAAATTTTGTGGAAAAAATATATAGTTTTCATAGTGATTATGTTAATATATGATAGTATGACAGAATATCCCTACTAGTATGGGGAAAAGAGGATTGAGGAGAGAAAATTATGACAAAATTCAAAAAGTTTATCGCGTTTTCATTGGTGCTTGCTATGCTGCTATTGGCGGGTTGCGCAACTGAAACCGGGGAAAATGGTACAGAAAACGAACCAGCGAAGAACATAGATACAACCAACGCTATCGCATTGGTCAATGAAGAGGTTGTCGATATCAACACCTTCAATATATTCTATTCAATGCACGAAACTGTTTACAAGCAGTACTATGGTGAGGACATCATGGATCAAGAGTTTCAAGGTGTGAAATTTTCAGAAGTGATCAAAGAGGAAGTCGTTAATACATTAATTGAGGATTCTCTGATTAGAAGTTACATCCAATCAACAGGTTACTCCATTGATCCTGAGCTTTATGATACAAAGTTTGCCGAACTCAAGACTCTACTCGAAGAGGATGAGGAAAGCAAAGCAATGTATGATGAAATCGGAGTGGATGACGAATTCCTCAAAATGCAAGTTGAGAGTAGCATTATCCTTGAAGAATTCAGTAAAGTCATTGAAGAGATGATCGAAAGTGATCAAGAACAACTTGAGACTTTGTATGAGAATTTCGTTGTAGAAGTGAAAGCAAGCCATATTCTTGTGGAAGACGAAGCACTTGCACTTGAAATAAAATCAAAACTTGATGCTGGTGAAGACTTCGCGGCACTGGTAACTGAGTTCTCTACGGATACCGGATCTGTTGCGGCTGGAGGCAGCTTAGGATACTTTACACGTGGTGTCATGGTACCGGAATTTGAAGCAGTTGCATTTTCACAACCGGTAGGTGTGATCAGTGAACCTGTCGCATCACAATTCGGATATCACATCATCAAAGTTGAAGATATCAAAACAGTCAATCAGATGGTTGAAGCCGGTGATGATGAAGAACTTATTGTTCAGTATAAAGACACAGTAAAATCAACGCTTTTCAGCGAATTCTATGCTGAAAAAATTGAAGAACTAAAAGCAGCGGCTACAATCGAGACCTATCTCGAAAAAGTAGCACCTAAAACAGAAGAATAAACTTTGATGAGGTCGGCATATGCTGGCCTCATTACAATAGGAGAGCTTTATGAATCAGGAAAGGGAGCACAATCATTCGGAGTCCTTTGTAAGGGGTGCGGTACTATTGGGTATTTCTGGGATCTTTGTCAAGATTCTAGGTGCGTTTTTTAAAATCCCACTTGGAAATATTCTAGGACCGGAAGGCATGAGCTATTATGTCAGTGCTTATCCAATTTACAATTTTTTTATAGTGCTGGCTACTGCCGGTTTGCCTACCGCCCTTGCCAAGATCCTTTCAGAGCAGAGAGCCCTTGGTAATTATCGCAACATGGACAAGACTTTCAAATCCGGTATGATGCTGATGACTTCAATTGGTCTCGCTGGTGCATTGTTCATGTATTTTGGTGCGGAGTTCTTGGTTGCAGGAATAAAGAATCCTCAGGCGATCTACTCCTTCAAAGCTTTGGCACCAGCGATTTTTCTGGTTTCCATATTGGCGGTTTTTAGAGGATATTTTCAAGGATTTCAACATATGAAGCCATTTGCGATTTCCCAGATCATAGAACAACTCGGACGAGTGATAGTAGGCTATGGTCTAGCGGTGGCTCTACTTCAGACGAGTACTGCACTTTCAGCTGCAGGTGCGACATTTGGAGCCACTTCGGGTGCGTTTGCCGGCCTGATTGTAATTTTGTTCATGTATAGAAAGTTCAGAAAAAAGAATAATGATCACTTTGACCTTCAATCGTCCGGCGAGGTGAGCTCATCATCAGAACTGATTAAAAGAATCGTTCTTATTGCAGTGCCGATTACACTTGGTGCGGCAGTAATGCCACTTATGAACACAATAGATGTCGTACTTGTCATGAACAGACTGAATGATATTGGAATTGTGGAACAGGCCAATGATCTTTACGGAATGCTTGTAGGTTATGCGGCAACACTGGTCAACTTACCTCAAGTGGTCACGGCTGCCATTCAGATCAGTATCGTTCCAGCTATTGCAGGACTTTATGTCAGAAAAAACGAAATTGATTTGAAAAAGACCATACAAAGTGGAGTTAGAATGGCTTTGATAGTGAGCCTTCCTGCAACTGCAGGATTGGTGGTGCTTGCCAGACCAATCATGGAGCTGCTTTATCCAAGACAGATAGAACACGCTGCAACGACCGGGACAATTCTTTCAATATTGGGATTTGGTGTGGTTTTCTTAGGATTGTTTCAAGTGACTACAGGCATTTTACAAGGACTTAGTCTTCAAAATCGACCAGCAATCAATCTGGCTATGGGAGCAGTATCGAAAATAATGTTGACTTACATTCTTGTAGGGATACCGTCTATCAACATATATGGAGCGGCGTTTTCAAGTGTTGTAGCTTATGCAGTGGCAGCAACGCTCAATGTACTGACTCTAAAACGCAGGGCAAATGTCGTTTTTGATGTGCGTCAGGTCCTGCTCAAGCCGCTTTTATCGGTTGTTGTGATGAGTATGGTGGTTCTTTTGATTTATCATGGATCCAATGTATTCTTACCTGGTAAATTTGCAACCGTTATAAGTATTGGAATCGGAATCATCGCATACTTTTTTATGCTGTTTTATACGAAAACCCTTGTGGAGGAGGATTTCAATATGCTTCCAGGAGGCAAAAAACTTAGAAAAATCAATGAACGTTTTTTTGATAAAAAATAATGGGAGGTCTAATAATGCATAAGATTACAATCGTTGGTATGGGACCGGGGAGTGAATCTTTCCTGACCATGGAAGCTTACAAAATTCTACTGGGTTCCGATTGTGTGCATCTCAGGACAGAGAATCATCCCATTGTGAGGACTCTCAAGGACCAAGGTATGGTCTACAAATCATTTGATCATCTGTATGAGAAATCTGAAAAATTTGATGATGTATATCAGTCTATCTCAGATTCCATTTTTGAACTCTGTGAAAACAACGAAGTTGTTTATGCTGTTCCGGGCAATCCGTTTGTTGCTGAAAAAACGGTATCCTTAATTCTTGAAAGAGCCAAAGCGGAAGATGTGGAAGTGGAAATTGTTCATGGTGTGAGTTTCATTGATGCCATAATAACCTCCCTGCACTATGATCCCGTGGTGGGAGTGAGTATTCTGGATGCTCTTGCACTGGATGTTGTTGAAGTACAGACAGGTCAGGATTATCTATGGATTCAAGTCTATAATTCTACGATTGCTTCCAATTTGAAACTGAAGTTGATGGAAAGTTATGAAGATGACCATATGGTGACCGTCATACAAGCCGCGGGGATTCCGGAGCTAGAAAGAATCGTTTCGAAGCATTTGTACGAAATGGATCATGAACCTGAACTGTTTGATCATTTGACGAGTGTATTTGTAAAGAGACCACTTAATCACAAATATGGAATGAGTGATTTGGTCAAGATCATGAGGACTTTAAGATCGGAAGACGGTTGTCCATGGGATCGTGAGCAAACACACGAATCATTGACGCCCTACCTAATTGAAGAAGCCTATGAAGTCCGTCATGCCGTCATGCATGAAGACGATCAATCTTTGGTGGACGAACTTGGTGATGTACTTTTACAAGTCGTTTTTCATGCAACAATCGCTGAAGAAGACGGTTATTTTGAATTATCGGATATTCTGTCAGCCATATGTGAAAAGATGATCAGGCGTCATCCTCATGTGTTTGGTGATGTCGACGTAAAGAATTCCGAAGAAGTACTTGCTAACTGGCAGGTCATCAAGGATGGAGAAAAGTCCATCAAATCCATATCAGATTCCATGGAATCTGTGACCAGCAGTCTTCCTGCGCTACTCAGAAGTCAGAAAGTTCAGAAGAAGGCATCCGATGTCGGTTTTGACTGGAAAGACACTGAGAGCTCGTTTGACAAGGTTACTGAAGAGATTTCTGAGCTCAAAGAAGCCATAAAAACAGGTGACATTCAACTGATTAAAGAGGAAATGGGCGATATCCTTTTGATTATCAGCAATATTGCGAAAAATCTTGGACTGGATGCAGAACTCACACTGAATGACGCTATCGATAAATTCATCAGGAGATTCCGATTTGTGGAAAATAAGATCACATCTGCCGGAAAGCTTATGAATACAGATGTTGTCGAAGATATGGAACGATTTTGGCAAGATTCAAAAAAAATCGAAAAATCATAAAAAAATAAGTAAAAGCACTTGTAAAAGTTGAAATTTCAACGTATACTAATAATAGTTAAAACAACTTAATAATTTAGAGGAGGTTTTATTGTGAATAAAGCTGAATTAGTAGCTAGCATGGCTGAAAAATCGGGTTTAACAAAAAAGGACGCTGAATTGGCATTGAACGCATTTATGAAAAGCGTTGAAGAAGAACTTGCTAAGAGCGGTAAAGTTCAATTGGTTGGCTTCGGTACTTTCGATGTTAGAGAGAGAAAAGAAAGAACTGGTAGAAATCCAAGAGATCCTAAACAAACAATTAACATTCCTGCATCAAAAGCTCCTGTTTTCAAAGCAGGTAAAGCATTAAAAGAAACTGTAAACAAATAATTTGAAAAGGCAGCCTAGCTGCTTTTTCTTGATTTATCCTCTAAGTTTCAGGAGGTAGGCATGAGAGTCGACAAATATTTAAAGAACGCCAGGTTGATCAAAAGAAGGACGGTTGCCAAAGATGCTTGTGACCACGGAAGGATATTGGTCAACGGTAAAGTGGCAAAACCAGGAACAGAAGTAGCTGTGGATGACGTGATTGATATGAATCTTGGCAACAAGACCATAACGATAAGAATAACAGGACTTGAAGAACATGTCACCAAAGAAATCTCCAAAAATTTGTATGAAGTGGTAACTGAAAAGCAAAGCATGTGATACGCCTTGGGGGTTTACATGAAAAGAAAAAGCAGATCTTTCTTCAGGCGCAATAAGTTTTTAGTATTGTTCTTGATTATGATCATAGGATACTATGGATATTCAACAGTTCAAACCAATAAAAAACTCGCAGAATACAGGGCCGTTCAGACCGAACTCAAGACTGAAATCGAATCGCTTGAAAGCGAAATTGAACAATTGAATGACACCTATGAATATACTCAAACACCAGAGGCGATTGAAAGAATTGCCCGCGAAAAATTGAAAATGGTCAAGCCCAATGAAATCATCTATTTGATTCGAACACTTAACGAGAAGGACAGTGATTAAATTGAAAAAATATGCGACGATAGATATCGGAACAAATTCAGTTCGTTTGTTGCTGTGTGCATATAATGAAGGTGAATTCCACGATGTACGAAAAAAGGTGGAAATGACTCGTCTTGGAAAAGGCGTCAATGAAACCAGAATGCTCGACACTGAAAGAATGCTTGAGACGGCAAGAGTAGTCGGAGAGTTTGTTGAGGAAAGCCGAAATTTTGGTGTGGAAGAACTATATATCATGGCGACCAGTGCCGTAAGAGATGCTCAAAATGCTTCTGAATTTACCGATAGGGTTTTAAAAGAGACTGGGATAGCAATCGATGTGATATCAGGTGAACAAGAGGCAGAAATAGGTTTTGCCGGAGTGCTTTCGGGTGTTAAAGATGAGAGTGGTCTAAACCTTGTCATTGATATCGGTGGCGGGTCGACTGAACTGATTGTAGGGAATCATGAGGGCATTTTATTTTCGATGAGTTTGGATGTCGGAGCAGTAAGAATGACAGGAGCTTTTCTGAACCATGATCCGGTAGATCAGGCTGAGTTTGAGCGGATGAGTCGTGCAATTGACGATATTACCGCATCAGTATACGAGACACTTTGTACTTTTGGAGTGAGTAAAGCCATTGGAATCGGTGGTACAGCTGCGTCCTATGCAACAATGCTTAAAAAAATGGAAGTCTATGATCGAGAAGACATACACGGAACCATAGTCACTATAGAAAACATTCGGGAAATCAATAATCGATTGATGAGAATGAACAATGTGGAAAGAAAAGAAATAATCGGACTTGAAGAAAAACGTGCGGATATCATATTTGCCGGTGGAATCATACTTGAAAAAATATTAAGTTCACTTAAGCTTGGAAGCTTTGAATTCAGTGACTTTGATAATCTTGAAGGATATTTGGTCCATTCACTGTCAAAAAAACAATAAAAGTTGTTGACAGTCATTTATAAATGCTGTAATATTAACCTTGTTGGAAAATGGTCCAGTAGTTCAGTTGGTTAGAACGCTAGCCTGTCACGCTAGAGGTCGAGGGTTCGAGTCCCTTCTGGATCGCCAATTTGCCGGCGTAGCTCAATTGGTAGAGCAACTGACTTGTAATCAGTAGGTCGCGGGTTCGAGTCCCATCGCCGGCTCCAATCCAAGTTTGAATATCCATGTTGGTCATGGATCAAAGAAGCATTGTAAAGATGCCCTGAATATGGGCAGATTTACAATGCTTCTTTATTTTTTTAGCGACATGATATTTCCGTTCCCGAAATAATTATTGAGTTCTCGGTTTAGATTGTGTACAATTGAATAAGATTGTATTGGAATCAATTAATAGAAAATTAACATTAATGCCTTAATTACGCTATGAATTAGAGATATGATGTTAGATAATGGAAAAAGAAGGTGAGGACCATTCATGTTGGAACAAGGCTTAGTCAGGGAAGTACTACTCGCGGCTCTTTCAAAGGGAGGCGATTTTGCGGAGATTTATGTTGAAGATCGGTTCAACACTTCTATAGAAATGATCAAAGGCAAAGTGGAAAAGACGCTCTCGGGTCGGGATTATGGAATTGGCATCAGAATCTTCAGCGGACTAAACAGCGTTTATACTTATACTAACAATTCAAATCCGCTCAATTTGGTGGATGTTGCTAAAAAGGCATCAATAGCATTGAAGGGTATACCCATGAATGCCAAAATCGACTTCGTACTTGATCCTTTGAACACTAAACATACTGTACGTACGAATCCGAAAACAGTATCAAAAAATGTCAAAGTAGATCTCATGAGAAAAGGTTTTGAGGCAGCTTATGGCTATGATTCAAGAGTGAACCAGGTCGTAGTCAACTATATAGATTACACCCAAAATGTTCTAATCGCCAACTCTGAAGGGAAATTTGTTGAGGATGAGCGCACAAGAACACGTTATACTGTCAGTGCGGTAGCTGAAAAGAATGGTGGAATGCAAACAGGGTCGATAAGCAAGGGTTCTGGAAAAGGATTTGAACTATATGATGAAATCGATGTGTCACATATCGGCAGGGAAGCGGCTCGTGTGGCTTGCACTATGCTTGAGGCAAGGCCTGCTCCGAGTGGAAAATTTCCGGTTGTGATTGATAACAAGTTTGGTGGTGTCATTTTCCATGAGGCTTGTGGACACGGTCTTGAAGCGACATCAGTGGCGAAAGGCAATAGTGTGTTTGCTGGCAAATTAGGTCAAAAAATCGCATCGGATGTAGTTACTGCTGTTGATGATGGAACTGTACTCAATGAGTGGGGATCAGCTAATTTTGATGATGAGGGTACACCAACCAGGCGAAATGTACTGATTGAAAATGGTGTGCTGAAGAGTTATATGATTGACAAATTAAATGGTAGACGTATGAATATGCCATCAACCGGTTCTGCCAGAAGGCAGTCCTATAAATTTGCACCAACATCCAGGATGACCAATACCTATATTTTAAATGGAAGTTCCAAATTTGAGGATATGATTCAATCCATTGAGAAAGGTCTTTATGCAAAATATCTTGGTGGCGGATCCGTAAATACTGCCTCAGGAGAGTTCAATTTTGCCGTTCAGGAAGGGTACATGATAGAGAATGGAAAAATTACAGTGCCGGTCAAAGGAGCTACTTTGATTGGTACTGGTGTGGATATACTCAACAGAATTGAGATGGTAAGTGACAATTTTGAGTCTGGTGAGGGAATGTGTGGTTCGATCAGTGGTTCAATCCCTGCCGGTCTTGGACAACCAGCTCTAAAGGTTTCCGAAATTACAGTTGGCGGAAGGGAGGAAGCTTAGTATGATTCGAGGTCAAATCCATAAACTATTTGAAAAAGGTAAGAATAAAGGATTTACTTCTCAGGAAGTTTATTATCAGGAAAGTAAAAAACTTGCTATATCTGTTTTTGATGGTCAAGTTGACAAATTTACATTGTCTGAAGATGGTGGCATGTCATATCGTGTGATTTATGATGGCAAGATGGGGTATGCGTACTCTGAGAGATTTGACGATGAGGCGATCGATATGCTCCTTGAGGAAGCTTTTGGAAACGCTGAAGTGATTGAATCGGAAGATGAAGTCTTTTTGCATGATGGAAGTGGAGTTTATACCAAAATCGACGATTTCAATCCGGAACTCTCAAAACAATCCATTGATGATAAGATAAAATTTCTGGTCGATGTGGAAAGCGATCTGAAGGCCTATGATTCCAGAATCAAAAGACTTTCATACAACAATTACGTTGAAGTTGAAAGCTCAAGATTGATCATCAATACTGAGGGGCTTGATGTTGAGGACAAAGGTAACTATTGTCTTGCTTATGCCATGCCTGTTGTACAGTCGGATGGAGATACAAGGACTGGACTAGGATACGACATAGGCAATGATTTTTATGCGCTCTCCAGCGAGAAAATCATAACGGATGCCGCCAAAGAATCACTTGGAATGCTCGGGGCAGAATCCATAGCCTCTACAACGTGTCCAGTGGTTGTTAAAAACGAAGCTTTTGCACAATTATTCAGTGCTTATATGGGAATATTTAGTGCTGACCGTGTTCAAAAGGATATTTCAGCACTTAAAGGTAAAATTGGACAAATGATTGCTTCTGAAACAATCACCTTGATAGAGGATCCGCATATGATTGGTGCGATGGCATCATCTTCATTTGATTCGGAAGGTGTTCCTACCGCTCCAAAAAGAATTATTGAAAATGGTGTTCTTAAAACATATTTATATAATTTGAAAACTGCTCATAAAGATGGGGTAAAATCAACTGGTAATGCCAGCAAGGGGTCTTACAAAGGTACAATTGGTACAGCGCCATCCAATATATATATTGAACCTGGAAAGGTTCCGGTTGAAGAATTGATTGGCAGTATTGAAGAGGGAGTCTTTATAGTTGGATTTCAAGGATTGCATGCTGGTCTTGATTCCATTTCAGGTGATTTTTCATTACAATGTCATGGATTTGAAGTGAAAAATGGAAAACTCGGAAAACCAGTGAGTCAAATTACAGTATCAGGCAATTTTTTTGAGATGCTCAATGCAATTGATACAATTGCTGATGATCTGAACTTCTCGATTATGGCTAATGATTTCATGGGAACACCTTCCGAATCAAATGAAGATGATGCCATCGCACCAATCATATGCGGATCC
>Ga0255398_1018_pt2 | contig 19261 bp, 13 predicted proteins | sample ANMaggSeSYBR01K3_FD_182119 | JGI IMG/M metagenome (GOLD analysis project Ga0255398, IMG submission 182119) | Sediment cell enrichment communities from methane seep in Santa Monica Basin, California, United Staets - ANME aggregate JGI... | ecosystem: Environmental > Aquatic > Marine > Cold seeps >...
GGCTTTGATGTTATCATCCAGCAGGGTGACGCTGTAATAGCCTGGTTTGGCCGACTCTTGAACATGATTGAATTCAGAGAAACATTTACCCGTAGTAATTTTATTGAGATCACTTGCCATAGGAAAAAGCAAAATATTCCCATAAGCCCCGCCGCCTGTGCCCTGTAAATGTGTATGGCTAAACCCGACAATATGATTGTCATCATAATCATATCCACTTAGGAGGGAGTTTAAATTATCAGGGCTTAATTTTACCATGCTGTGCGGTCTTAGTGCACCGGGGATAACATTACCTTCACCTTTTGTCCCAATAAATGGATCTACATAATCTGCTGGTTTTTTCATGCTTTCTTGTTTACCACAGGAAAACATGAAAAACAATAGCACAAAACTGGCGAAAAGAATAATTCTTTTCATCATATTTAAATTTAGTTAAATAATTATTTTTAGAATTACTGCTAACAACCCAATACCAGAATTGCGTCCTTTGGCTAATTATTTTTATTATGAAATAATACATTTTCTGGTATTTCCTGTTTTTTCAATCCAGGACCTTTCCAGCTAACCCGTAAAGCTTTACCACCACCCATTTGAAAATATTCCAACTTAATAGAATGCCAACCGGCTTGTAGGGCAACCTTCCGAAATCCTTCTTGTACTTTATGATGGAAGTCATTATCTACAACCAATTTACCATCCAGATATAGCAGGCTGCCATCATTGGATTCAGAATAAAATGTATAAACTCCGGATGCAGGCACCTTGATATACCCTTTATAAGTGTAGGAGAAGATCTCTTTATCACCTGCTTCTTTAATTGTAAATTGTGGGATAACACCTGTTTTTAGGACCGGGTATTCTTCAGTATCAGAAAATTCTATGGCATATCCTTCTTTATATTCATATTTTAAACCCGCTTGTAATCCCTTAGGATTCATAGCTGGTAATAAATCGAGTTTTACAAAATCCATACTGATAGCGTAACTTGGGTTCAACCCTTTTTTAAAAGCCCTTGCTCGAACTTTTGTTGATTTATTAAGCTTTATCGGGGATTTGTAAAGCGGTGAGGTTTCCTTCGGCAAGGATCCATCTATTGTATAACGGATCACCCCATTTTCTCCATCAACTTCTAGCCTGATCTCCATAGTGTTCAGGAAAGATATATCATCAAATAAAATACGTGGCATGGGTGCTGATTTGTATTCCTCAGAATATGGCCTATCCTCTTTGTTAACTGCCCAGTCTTTATTAGGGGTTGCTCCCATTACAAACATAATCTCCCCACCCTTCATGATGTCCTGATGCATAAGGATTGATCTTGAATAGGGTTTCCCGTTTAAACTGGCAGATTGTATATAGGTTTTGCCCGGACCATTGTTTTCTGTTTTGATAGTGAATTGGTTTCCATTTTCCAGATGAAGGGTCGCTTCATCAAATAAAGGGGAACCAATTACATAATAATCCATTCCGGGTGTAACAGAATAAAATCCCATAGCGCTTAAAACATACCAGGCTGATATTTGTCCGGCATCTTCATTGCCACTAATTCCATCGGGCTGATCAGAATATAAGCTATCCATAATCTGTCTCACCCGATGTTGGGTTTTCCATGGTGCCCCAATATAATTGTATAGATATGCCACATGATGACTGGGTTCATTTCCATGAGCATATTGACCGATCCTACCGGTAACATCAGCCAGATTCATCTTGGTTGTATCTGTTTCTGTAGTAAAACAAACATCTAGCCATTGTTCAAACTTATTGTCACCACCCATTAATTTAATCAACCCTTCTATATCCTGTGGTACAAACAACGAATAATGGTAAGCATTTCCTTCGGTCACATGATTGGATACCTTCATTGGATCAAACGGTTCCAACCATTTATTGTCACCGGATTTCGGACGCATAAATCCTGTTGATCTGTCATATAAATTTCGATAAAATTGTCCTCGCTGATTGTATAAATGGAAATCAGCATCGCTCAGATCTTTAGCCAATCGGGTTACAGTCCAATCATCATAACTATACTCCAAAGTTCGGGAAACGGACTGGCTGATTTTTTCATATGGGATAAAACCAAGGTTTAAATATGCCTCTTTACCTTCCCTGTTGCCATTGGACAATTTTTTCATAGCCTCTAATGCCTTATTCACATCATAATCACGAATGCCTTTTTCGTAAGCATCCGCAATTACGGAAAGCGAATGATATCCAATCATGGCAAAACGCTCATTCCCGGAAAATTCCATCATTGGCAAATTGCCAAAATGATCATCCATCTCTAAGAAGGATCGGATAAACTGATTGGTACGTTGCTGTTGAATAATTGTGTATAAAGGGTGTAAAGCCCGAAATGTATCCCATAAAGAAAAGGTTGTATAATTATCAAAATCTTTAGCCTCGTAAACTTTATGATCTCCGCCAAGGAATTGTCGATCTACGTCCACATCAATATCCGGGTGAATAAAACTATGGTACATGGCCGTATAAAAAGTTCTTTTCTGTGCTATTGTCCCACCTTCAACTTCAATTTTACCCAATTCTTTATTCCATGCTTCACGTGCTGCAATTTTAACCGCATCAAAATCCCATCCTGGTAATTCTGCTTCCATATTTTTACGGGCACCATCTGCACCAACCCTCGATAAGGCAACTTTTATCATAAGAGGTTGATTATACTCTGTATCAAATCGAAAATAAGCTTGCATATCTTTCGAACCAGTTATCTTTGTTTGGCATAAACCTTCACCATCTTGAGAAATTCCAAAGTTTTTAAAGGGTTGTGAAAATTTTGCTATGAAAAATATTTTGTGAGATCCACCAAGGCCTCCATGAGATCCACGGAATCCGGAAATTTCAATATCGCTTACAATTTCAAGGTGTAGGCTATCCACTTCATCACTAATTCCATGCGTGAGATCTAATATAATATTGACTTCTTTTGTTGAAGGAAAAGAATATTTATGAAATCCCACACGAAGTGTACTGGTCAGCTCTGCAACGATATCGTCATCCTGCAATTTCACTTTATAGTAACCGGGTTCAGCTACCTCTTCCTTATGCGAAAATTTTGAGCGATAGCCGGATAAAGTATTGCTAACACTTCCCATATCCAATTGTACTTCTCCTACTGTTGGCATCAACATAATATCTCCGCCACCACCACCTCCCGTGCCGCTAAAATGCGTATGGCTGAAACCCAAAACAGAGTGATCCGAATAATGATAACCCGAACATCCATCCCAGGTGTCCACCCGGGTATCAGGGCTAAGTTTTACCATACCAAATGGATGGGTTGCTCCGGGAAAAGTATGCCCGTGCCAATCGGTTCCTACCATAGGGTTTACAAATCTGGAATAATCTTTATCAGAATTATTATTTGGAGAGCAACCAACAAAAACATTGGTGAAATTGATAACAATAATAAATATCAAAATTGAATAAAATCCTCTTTTCATTACTAAAATCAAATATGAATCTAAGAATACTATAATTACAGATCAGGTCTGCTTGCACAGAAACCCAGTGTCAAACCGCCGTCAATTGTTATGTTTGTACCGGTTAGATAATCACATGTATCTGAACTTAGAAACGTAACGAGGTGGGCTATTTCTGTTTCCTTACCCACTCTTCCTGCGGGAATAGCAGAAATCAAATTTTCACATCTGTCAGCCGGTGTTAGATCTGTAGCAATCGCACCAACAACCAAAGAGTTCACCTGGATATTGTGCTCCGCAAGCTCCAGAGCCATGCTCTTGGTAAGGGTCTCCAGTCCACCTTTTGAGCTACTATAAGGGGCATAGTTTCGTCTTACATCATAAGCGTGAACAGAGCTGATATTAATTATCTTTCCGGTACTATTTTCACTCATTATCCGCCCAGCATACTGCCCACAGAGAAATGGGGCCTTTAAGTTGACTGCCAGCACATGATCCCAATCTTTTTCCTTTATTTCCAAGAAGGGACTTGGGTTCTGAGTAGCGGCATTGTTGACTAATATGTCCAAACGACCGAAGGTTGACTTAATGGTTTTAAATATCTCAGCAATGGCGTTACTATCTGACAATTCAGCCGCAATCTTAATTGAGCGTGGATTGAGTGCCTTAACTTGTTCGAAGGATGAAATTAATTCCTTTGATTCAATTGGCCCATGAACTATAACGTGGGCGCCTTCATTTGCTAAGTTCAACGCGATAGCCTTACCAATACCTCGACTTGAGCCGGTGACCAGAGCCACTTTGTTTTTCAGCTTCATCTGTTTTGCTCCTTTGTAATAACCATAAGTACGGAAGGCTCCATGACAAGAAAGTTTAGTTTCTTTTCCATTGCGATCCGGCGAAATTCATCCACATTACCGGTGTTTATTGAAAACATATTATAGTGCATCGGTACAGTAAGTCCGGCAGCAATGCCATGCGCAAAATCAACGGCTTCTGTGCAGTTGAAATTGCCTTCAAATTCCAAATCGTGACGAAACTTGTCTCGTCCATTGATAGGTACGAAAGCCAAATCAATTTCATGTGGTCTAAATTTCTCGATTTGCCCCACATAGGGTATTGTGTCGCCTGCGTGCAGCAGATTCAGGCCTTCGATTTTTATAACATAACTTAAATAGGGATAACCCCTAATTTTATCTTTATCGAATCGCTCGTGCTTTGCCGGAACAGCACATATCGTAATTCCAGAGATTGTCAATGCGTCGTCACCTTTGAGAGTATAGATTCGCTCTTCGGAGATATCAAAATCCAGCAGGGTCCGGCAGGCACATTCAGGAACAATAAATTTTGCTTGTTCAGAGGAACGAGATATGATTGGGATACTTTCCGGATCGATATGATCAGCATGATCGTGCGTGCATATTACGAGGTCGGCATTGGTTACCTCTTCCGGACGTATTGGCGATTGCATCATTCGTACATGTTCGTTGGGTTTCCCAAGGGTGATACGCTCGGCGTAGGTACTCAGGTATGGATCAATATAGATGACTAAATCAGGGGACTTAATAACATAACCTTCTTGACCAATCCACCAGATGCTGAGTGAACCAGATTTCACAACTGCATCGTTAATTTCTTTGATTAAACGATTCATAATTCACAATCTAATACTATTTTGATTGCCTGGTTTTGTGCTTTGTTAATAGCGGTTTCAAATGCCTTAACACCATCGGAAAGATTGAACCGGTGAGTTATCATCGGGTCAACTTTGACTAAACCACTCGCCAGTAATTCAATAGCTCTTGGAAAATCAGTATACATCGCATTAGTCGATGTCTTGATCGTTCTCTCTCCACTGAGTAACAAAGCGGGAAAACTAATTTCCTCGTTTTTCGTTGCCATTAGCACGACTAAACCGGTGCTCTTCAAAAGAGCAAGAGACTCAATAATGCTATCCTGTGACCCCACTGTGTTAAATACGCGATCTACACCTAATCCGTTGGTCTCTCTCATTACTAGGTCAGTAATGGTCTTTCCTGAGTCAGCTACATTCAAGACGTGATCAATACCGAGTTTGCGTGCAACACGTAAGTTGTCATCCGCAATATCCGTTATAAAAGTCTTAGAGGCTCCATAGACCTTGGATAATTGAGCTATCATAATCCCTATGGGACCTGCGCCCAGCACTACCACCCGGTTAAGAACTTCCGGTTTCGCTACGTCCACTGCATGTAAAGCTGCAGTAAGGGGGTCGAGAAATGTCGCTTGCTCATCTGTAACATTTTTAGGCAGTTCGTATACGTGGTTGCTAAAGGCAGGACAGTACTCCGCCATTCCACCAGGATAAAATTCCATCTCGCCCCATCCCTGACCGTGACCAAGATGTTTTGTTTCTTTACAGAAATTCTCATGACCCATGCGACAGGAATCGCATCGCCCGCAAGCCGACCATGTCTGCACAGCTACTCGCTTACCGATTAACTCCTTGTCGGTTGAATCATATGCTTCCACTACTTCTCCGATGAACTCGTGTCCCAGGATGATATTAGGAGGATTGGGGATGTTCATCTGCAGCGTCTGTTTTGCCCAGGGGTTCTCTCCATGGAAATAACGAATGTCACTGCCACAAAGGCCACACTTGCTAACCTTAACCAAAACGTGGCCTGTCGAAAGGGTCGGCCTTGGAACATCCATAACTTTTAAAGATTCACGAGATTTCAGTACTAGTGCTTTCATATTTACTTCGTGCTATTTTATTTAAATCCAATGGGTTATACCTTGCCTCACTAATTTTTTATAATCAAAATACTCGCAAAATGATCTATAAATAAAGGCAATAACTTATATACAAGCTGCGTGGATAAAGAATTATCAATTTAATCTTAAATTGTTTGATCTCAACAAAACTCGAACATCGGGGTATGTAAAGTTAAGAGACACTTTCACTAATTCAAATTACATTTAAGAGGTTGCTTTCGATACTTCTTTGGATCATTGTCTGCTGCTTGATTTTTTTTCTTTTTCTGAGTATTTCATCCCCACGGCCGAAGTACACATCAGCAGGAGTTAGATTATTCAGGGATTCATGATACCTCCGATTATTATAAAAATCAACAAAGGCAGCAATCTCAGCTTCCAACTGCTCAGGAGAGTAATAGTTCTCCAGCCGAATGATATTCTTCATTGACCGGTGATATCTTTCAATCTTTCCTTGTGTTTGAGGATGATTAGGCTTTGATGTTATCATCCAGCAGGGTGACGCTGTAATAGCCTGGTTTGGCCGACTCTTGAACATGATTGAATTCAGAGAAACATTTACCCGTAGTAATTCTATTGAGATCGCTCGTCATAGGAAATATTAAAATATTCCCATAAGCCCCACCACCTGTGCCCTGTAAATGTGTATGACTGAATCCGACAATATGATTGTCATCATAGTCATATCCACTAAGGGGAAAACTCAAATTATCCGGACTTAATTTAACCATACTGTGTGGCCTCAGTGCACCGGGGATAACATTACCTTCGCCTTTTGTGCCGATAAAGGGATTTACATAATCTACAGGTTTTTCCGCAATTTCGTGTTTCTCACAAAAAAACATAGAAATCAATAGCCCAAAGCTGACCCAAAAAATGATTTTGTTTTTATAATTTCCCACGATCATCAATCCTTTAATCATTCAGGTTTCTTTGCTTTAAGAATTTAATTAATGCTGCGGGTTGGTCTGTCTGAATTCCGTCCAGTCCCTCAGCGAAAGGAAAGGGACCGATAACCATCCAGTCCTGCTATTTCCCGATGCAATACTAATCACTGAACGGATTTACCACCTTCAATGGATGCAGTTGTACCGGGCCCAGCAACCCCGAATCCATCAATGGCCATAAAGAGGCGTTAAAATCTTTGTAAAAGACATTTACAAAAAAGTACTTTTGCCACTCCACTCCGCGCTGATCAAGGTCTCTCAGGCGGTTTGCAGACAGATTGGTCACTTCAACCTCAAGGGTATTGTTCCCTTTTTTTAAGTAGTTATCAAACTGTACGCTAAATGGAATACTCCACAGGGTTCCCAGTTCATGCCCATTGATCCTGACCCTGGCACTTTCCCGGACCTCTCCCAGGTCAAGCTGCCAGTGGCCGGCTGTCACGGTGTCTGGCAAATGAAATGAAACCGTATACAATGCAGTGCCGGCAAACCGTTTTGCCTCCTGATCGTCCAAATTGGTCCAGGAATCAAGCTGGTCCGTTGTAAATGATGAAGGTAAAACCGGTCCGCCTTCAATAAATTCAACTTTCCATTTACCCTTGATCTCAATTGGTTTTTTATCTTTTTGCAGATAAACCCAGGATTTTCCCGTGGCCTCTCTGTCGGTGAAGGTCCTGATTATACAGGACTCTCCTGGCTGTAGTTGTAGGTATATTTCAGACCGGCCCTCATGCTGACGGGTTGCTGCCATGCCGCTATTATTTGAAGACAGGGGATCAAGGATTACTGCAGACTGGAGTGGAGTAGCCATTGGAATCCAGTCATCCAGGGATTGATCTGACAGATTTGAAATAAAATAATGATACCCCTCAGCATGGGTACGGCGAATATAATTTATACCGTGGCTGACAATTGGTTCGGGATCTATTCCGGCAGATGCTAACATGTTCTCCATGTTGGAGCCGGTCAGGATTTCTCCCTCGCCAATCTCCGATTTTAACATTTTATCCTCAACAGTTTCGAATTTCAATGCTGCTAGAGCGGTTTGCAAGGTATTTTGTCTTTTTTCCAATTCAAACCATCCAGGTACGTCTTTGGGCAGACTGTGGTCCATAATGATCGTAGCACCGGTCCTGGCCAGGGCTTCCAGTTTTTCCCAGGTTTTCAGGGGCATATGTTCTGTGGCGGGTACGATAATGGTGCTATAGGCAACCCCTACTGTCTCCAGCCTGCCATCGTTGAATACGATCGTTTGTAGCTGTTGATCGGACAGGTAGTCAAAAGCATACCCCTTTTCTTTTAACCAATCTGCCAGTCTGCCAAAAGATGAATCAGTCAGCCAGTCGGTTGCATGCACATTGAGGGTCTTAATGATTTCATTGCTGTAATTATGCCAGATATCTGCTACGGGCCAGTAAAGTAATATGTCATTGGCCGGTTTCCCGGATTGCAATATCGACTGGCACCTGCCCACATAATGATTCAGTGCGGACAGATCCCGCCAGAATGCATTTTTTTGCTCAAAATGGGTCGAGGCATAAAACATCCATCCCGGCCAATCGGCCTCTTTGGGGGAATATGCATTTCCGTGATAAAAAATATGATTGATCCCGGCAAGGAACATCTGGTCGATTTCAGGCTTGATCTGGGCTAGTGATGCCTTGAAATGATCTCTTAACCAGGTGCATGTTTCCGAGGCCACCAGCTTCTTTCCGGACAGATGGGCAGCTGATGAAGCAAACTGAAGGATTAGCGGATCAGGAGGTTCACTGGTTGAGATGTTTTCCAGTTTACGTGATAATCCGGGGATATCAAACCTGGTAGCACCAAAGGTCTCCGTTTCCGGAATGTCGGCGGCAGCATACAGATCGAGCAGGTTTGCAGGTGCACCATGAGCCTCGTTGCGTGTAATCCAACCATGATTGTTTGCCCAGCGGGTCCATGCCTCTATATATTCCAGATGCAGTTCTGCCATGGTTGTCCGGTAGTCTGCTTTGATGCGTGAAATTTTTTCTGCTGTACCATATCCTGTCAGCGCCGGCAAGTGATTTTTTAGGTCATATCCTCTTCGTGATTGAAATTCACTGAACAGGTCCCTGGTATAGTTGGCATGGTAATATTCATAGGAATCATGGTATTGGGCCCGCAACCGGGATCCTTTATTCTGGCTGAAAGCCCGGTCATACCTCTCCAAATACCTGTTCAGGGATGTCACTGAAAATGGATTAAGTACAAGCCCTTCATTACCAGGCGCTGCACGTTTCACCTGCTGACCTGTTCCTTTTTGCCCCAGGGCGTAAATACACCACTCTCCCGGGGGGGCTGTCCAGCCGTTTATCCTGTTTTCACCGTTTTTACCGGTCATGTCGATAATCTCACCATTCTTCGAATAAGCAATAATACACTGTAGATCCGTTGGGGCAATTTCTTCCAGGAATTGCTCTCCACCAGAAAGTGTGTATGTTTTATATTCTATTTTCATAGCGGCATCACGGGGAGTCACATGGGAACCACCAAAGGGCCAGCCTGTGGTGGTGCTCATATCTACATTCATATCCAGGCGGGCTGCTTCATTCAGGGTATGCGATAACATCTCCATCCAGGTGGGGCTTAAGAAATTGATATAATTCTCTTCCTGACCTAGGGCACCATAGATCGGAATGATGTGTACATTGCCAATCCCGGCTTTACGTAAACTTTCAAGATTAAAAGTCAGATTCTCCCTATCCACGGCACTCCCCAACCACCACCAATAGGTTCCTGGCAGATGCTCTTTTTGTTGTGTTGGCCATTGGAGATCTCTATTTGATTGAGATGTCTGTCCTGATACCTGATGGATGCAAAAAAGCAAAACTACCAATGAAGCAAAACCGGGTTTAAGGAATTTCAGTCTGCTGATCCAATTTGATTTCATAATTTTCATATTTTAAGAAGTTCTCTTTCAGACACGAGTAAATTAGGCCAAAAATGTTAATTTCACTACTGATTTTTTTGTATTGTTTAAATAGAGACATGTAAAACTCGTTTTTTGATGGATTTGCCCTGGCGGCCAGGATTGGCTATCAGAAACAACCATTGGAATAATGCTACTTGAATAGCTTTTACTTATATTCCGTATTGTTTTCTGTTCAAATAATTCAAATTAGATATTTAAAGTTTATCCTCACTAAAAAAGTGTTTCAAACTTACTCAAATGACAAAAAGAAGAGATTTTATCAAGACAAGTGCACTGGGAACTGCCGGCATAGCAATTGGCGGTTTGGGATACAGTTGCACCCTTTCCAACAGCATGAAGAAACCGGCAATGAAATTTGGGCTTGTCACTTACATGTGGGGGGCAGACTGGGATTTGCCGACTCTCATTTCTAATTGCGAAAAGACGGGCCTTTCAGCTGTTGAGTTACGCACACAGCATGCCCATGGGGTTGAGACTATCCTGAGTGCTGCACAACGATCCGAGGTCAAAAAGAGATTTGCCGACAGTCCGGTTACCTGTGTGGGATACGGATCAAACTTCGAGTACCATAGCCCTGATCAGGCTAAACTCCGTGAGAATATTGAACAGACTAAAGAGTATATCAAACTTTGTAAAGAGATCGGAGCTTCCGGAATAAAAGTAAAACCCAATACGCTCCCTCCTGAAGTGCCAAGGGAACAGACCATTGCGCAGATTGCAACTTCGCTTAACGAGGTTGGTAGTTTTGCGAAGGATCACGGTATGTTGATAAGAGTAGAGGCACATGGGCGTTACACTCAGGAACTGCCCAATATGAAGGCTATTTTTGATCAGGTAACTGAATCAAGTGTGAAGATCTGTTGGAATTGCAACCCTGTAGATTTGAATCCTCCAGGACTTGAAGGTAACTTCAACATGGTTAAACAGTGGATTGGTGATGTGGTACATATTCATCAACTTCATCTCGACGATTATCCTTACCAGCAACTCTTTAACCTCTTATCAGGGATAGATTTTAATGGATATCTTCTTCTCGAAGACAGTAGAATACCTGATGACAGAATAGCTGCCCTGAAAGGACAATTGGCTGTTTTTAATGAGATGACAGCCAAAATAGCGAAGGAATAATATTTTCAAATTAGATATTCAGGGTTTAAGATTATACAAAAAATCGGAGTTATGACTAAAAATTATTCCTTACTAATAATACTTGTAGTATTGTTTTCATGCAATACAGAAAATAAAAAAGAGAACCCTATTCATCAAATTGCCAAAATTGCCTCCGGTTGGCGGGGAGAAATAGTTGCCGAGTCTAATGAAAGTTATATGGGATGGGATGTTGAGATAGGCGATGCCGATAATGACATGAAAAATGAGATACTTACCACAGGGTGTCCCTCCAGTGCACTTTATATTTCAAAGCTGGAGAATGGAGAGTGGAATACAAAAATGATGAAGAATAATTTGGCCGAGACCTTTCCGGGTATGGGACTTGCGGTGAAAGTAACTGACCTGAATGGAGACGGAGAAAATGAAGTTATTCTGGGAACGGGGCAGGAGGGTGCAGGCACTGCGTTCTTTTACACATTCAAAGTGGAAAATTCTACATTAAAAACATTGAACGTAAGCCGGCCGGATTGTAATAAAAGTGGTTATACCCATAACCTTGCACAATATGATATTGACAATGACGGAGTTCTTGAAGTAATTTCGGCATATTGTGGCGGAGGGGAGATTATCAGATATGACTTTAATAAAGATTTGAAAACTGTAAATGCAAGGAAAATATATCATCTTTCGGGATCTGGAGAAGAGACACTGATTGCGGATGTTGATAATGATGGTGAAATGGAATTAATTGTTTCAAATGGTTTTAGAAAAGATGCTGCCTTTGTGGAAATTTTTGAATTTGACGAAAATGGTGAATTGAATGATACGCCCAGGATTGTTATTGATGGTTATGACGACATAAAATGTTTTTATGCCTCAATTATAGTCGGCGATGTAGATAATGACGGGCAAAATGAAATGGTTGTAGGCTGGAAACAAAATCAAAAGATTAATAAGGGTACTATTTTAGGATATAAGGTGACAGATAAAGCACAACTTGAATATACTTTTACCTATGACGATGAGGCACTTGATATGTCTTATTTTGAAAAAATGATGGTAATAGCAGATGCCGATAATGACGGGAAGAATGAATTGGTGGTATCAACCCGCGGTGATAATCAATCGGAGAGAATAGGGAGTAAACATTTGGGGCATGTTTTCCTCTATTCGATTCAATCAGATGGAGCCATTAACACCGAATTAATTGTTGATTTGAATGATGAATACGCAGAATCGTCATGGATAGATGTTGGTGATGTTGACAATGATGGTAAAAATGAAATTGTACTTGCTACCGGAAAAGGAGATCGGGAAAAGCCAGGGAAATCATATATACTAATCGTAGAGAAATGAAATTATTCCTGTTTATCGGAAAGATTATGTGCAACATCAAGTGTCTCCATTTGGATCGATTCATCGACAATAAATGGTCTGTTTACACCCTTAAGATCATTGCCAATAACTTTTATGCGACTGCTATTCTTTTCCAGAAGGAGAAATACGTCTGTATCTTCCGGCTGACATCCGCTTATAAATGCATCGTGACTATTCCGTAAAATGATCTGTGCTGAAACATCTTTGGATACCTGAGCATCAAAATTGAATAGCTTTAAATCATGCACATCATCACAGATTAATGCCGGCCGGTATTCCGGTTCATTATAATGAATGTCAATATCCCGGAAAGTAAGACCGTCAACATGCCGACAGAAGAAACCATAAGCCGGGAGAACACCAAACATGGTGCTCTCGGGATACTTCTCCTCATGTTCCGGAATATCTTTGTTTACCAGCTGTTTGAGGCCTCCGCCGATAAAGCTAATTTTGATATTAGAGAGAGTTACATTCTCAATCAGATGTCCCGGGATGCCCGTAATTGAACAGCCGGTACCTCCGGCGCCGGAAGCAATCACATTACTGATAAACACATTTCGGAATGTTCCTGCCGGTGGTGGGGCAATATTTGGCCGATACTTGCGTGCCCGGTTCCCTAACCTCATAAAAATCGGTGCTGTGGTTCCGGAAATGGCAATGTTGGAAATTGTAATGCCATCAAGTGCACCGCCATCCACAATTTCTAATGCAATTCCAGCCAATCCCTCTCGTCGCCCATAAATTAGATCTTGTTCGCTTGAGGGCCGAACAACACAATTGGTGATGGTGATATTTTTAAACCCACCGTTGGATTCTGTTCCCATTTTTATGGCATTACAGAATGAACTTATTACACAGTTCGATATCGCAACATTTTCGGTAGGCAGTTCACCTGTGCTCTTCATTGTGATACCATCGTCGTCCGAGTCGCCGAAGCAATTGCTGATAACTACATTGCGGCAGCAGTCAATATCGATCATATCATTGTTATAGCTGCCATGGTTATATACCGTAATATTCTGTATGCTCACAAAATCGCAATTCAGGTAGTGCTGCATCCACATGGGTGAATTGCGCAGGCTAATGCCTTCCACCAGAACATCATGGCAACTGATCAGGCGGATCATGTAAGGCCGATCGATATACCGTGCTTGCGGACGGTGCCGGGTGGTGTCATCATATACAGCCATTATAATATCCCATCCGGATTCATCGGGCAGGTTATCCCTGAAAGCTGCTCCCTGTCCATCAATTATTCCGCTGCCGGTAATTCCAATGCCTCTTAATCCTTCGCCCCAGATCAATGCCCTTCCAACATACTTATCTGAATAGGATGGAAAATCACATTTATTTAATGGAAAATCATCAACCTGATCACTTCCTAAAAGGACGGCCCCCGAACTGAGATTCAATTTGACATAGTCTTTCAAATAGATCGTTCCGGAAAGATAGGTACCAGCTGGAAAGTGTACGGTTCCACCACCATTTTTGGAACATTCATTAACCGCCGCCTGGATAGCGTGTGTGTTTAAAGTTTCTCCATCACCAATCGCTCCAAATTCAACCACATTGTAAAAACCAGCCGGATTACTTAAAACCGGAGAGATTATAGCTGCAGAGAGCAGCAATAAGATGATCACGGTAATTTGTTTCTTGAATTGCATAATAACATCTCCTTTTAACTGTGTTAATTAAATTCCATCCATACTCTTGATCTTGGAGGTATTTCCAAGTATATCTGACCCTTATGTATCGTAAACTGCCTTCCTGAAAACTTATCCTCAATAGTTCCTTTTGTCATCCCTTCAGCGCTGAGACCAATCCGTATGGTATCACGGTTATAGTTATGGATCACCCATCCGGAATCACCATAAGGTTGAAAGGCGACACGAGCCGGGGCATTAAATTTATAACCAAGCGGTGTTAAAAATTGATCCCGGAGGGTAGTGGTCCAGATTTCCGGAATCTCCAGCAAACCCAGGGGACGCGGGCATAGCAGAACCTCTCCAACTTCGTCAAAATCAACCTGGGAGAATGTATGTGTGTTCAGGGTAAGTATATTTTCTCTGGCAACGAGAAATGAAATTTCGTCGGAGTTATGAAGGGCCACCAGCTTTGCATTCCCTTCTGTCAGTTGAATATCTGATTCGAGATCAAGACCATATTTTATAGTTTCAGCTTCTCCTTCCACAACGATTTGATCTGCCACGAATGGGGATAAAACCAATGGCCAGCTTATACCGGCAAATTCTGCCAATCTTTCCCCGTCTCTGGCATGCGCCAGAAATCCTGTTGTAAAAATCAGGGTTGCATTGCTGGCGATTGAAGTTTCTATTTTGGCCAGGATCCCGGTATCTGCAGCTGCCTGGGTGGGTAAGAATATCACCTTTGCATTTGTGGGATAGTTAGAAACAGGTATCAAAGGTATCCCAAGCATCCCCATAAAATCCATGATATAAAGGTCACCATATGCATCACTATTTGCTGGCTTATAGGCCATCACACCTTTGACAGGATCAGTGGCTATCTTCCCGGCAAGATCTGCCAGTTGCGAGAATTGTCTTCGCATTAGATGATGTCCTTTGTGACCATTTACAAAATCAAAATAGTTGAAAAGAATAAGTTCCTGAGCCCCGGCAAGCACACTCTGCCATGCTTGTTCAATGAAATCATTTTCATCGCAATCTCCATGATCAAACCATGCTCCGCTCATCTTCTTCCCGGCCAGACTTTTCATCCATTGATAGCTTACAAAGCTTTCATAGGGCTGAACAAAACCAAACCTTTGCGTGTATTGACCGCGAGATTCCGTGCCTACATATACTTTGTCATAGAGGGCTGTTTCGTTTTCTACATCATATCCAAAGAGATGAAAACGGTCATACCATTGGGGATATTTAATGATCATTGCAATATCCGGGTTGATACTTCTGGCAGGTTCAATAAATACACTTTCAGATAATTCAGTGAGCAGGTCCCTGCGGTATTGTGACCACGAACGCTCTCCTTTCGCAGCTTTTGATTCCACACTGGTATCGGCCGTACACAGAAAATCATCGATGATAAATTCATCAAAAACATCCGCAGACATCATCATAACCTCCTTTAAATCTGACTGGGTTTTAGGATTTTGCCAGTTGAACCAACCTAATTGAGCTTCTTGCCGGACACCAAAATTTTCTCCCGGAACTGTTGCGATTCCTCCAACCACTTCAATCTGGTGTTTTTCAAACAGATCCCGGATATTCTGTAGTAATATCTTTTCAATGACCACTCCTCCACGATAAACTTCAATATAGGCTTTGGTGATGCCATTGCAGCGGAAAATAGAAATGGCTTCTCGTCTTCCAGCTTCATCAGATAACAGGTTTTTTACAGCATGGGCTGTAATATAGATGCTTAACTGAAGATCATCTTTCCGTCCCTGTGCATAGGAAAATTGGTCATTGACCGGTTCCGCCGGTTGCATACAGGAATTTATAAATATTGGTAGTATGAAGATCCAGAAAGGCGCAAAATTGAGCAGGTGGTTCTTTAAAATACGCTTCATTGATGCAATGAATCTGTTCTTTCTCATTATGAATCTCTATAAATGATTTACAAATTCCGGATCAGCTCAACATCGAGAGCATCCACGGTAACAGTGCGTAGCATTTGATCATCACGCACGATGGTATAGGTATGTTTTGTTTCTTCAACATTCCACAACAATGCTTTTTTGGCTGAAGGGTACCAGGCAAAAACCACTGGAGAATCACCCTCCACAAAAGGAATTCCTTTAAGCATGGGAATGATCCGTTTTTTAAAAGCAAAAATATCATCCAGGTTTTCATCCATTGATAGAAACCTGTTGCCTTTGACACCTGCCTCAGGACGAACAATAAGGTTCTGTCTGTCATTGGAGGTAGTTTCATCTGCTGCGACCCGTGCATCTTCATTTGAGAGAAATACCCAACCATCTCCGGAGATTTCTTCTGTTACTTCAAAGGGAATGCCCGACGCGAGAAACAGGCTGAAGGGTCTGTCCTCACCCACCAATCGGCTGCCCCATCCCCAAAAATGTTTAAATGGCCCTTTCGGAGCATGACCGGCAATTTCCTGGTGAAGTTGAGCACTCTTCTTCATCGCCGGCGCAAGTGTTTCCCAATAATCAGCATGAAACGATTTTAATCCGCTCATGAACATGGTATTGCGGACATCCGATAACAATGAAATTGTAAGCTTTGCTGCCATATTATTTGCTGAAAGCGCATCAGAGGGATAGGTTGTGGTTTCACTATAGGCCAGTTCCGGCCTGACAAATCTTCTGTGAAACAGAGAACTGAATAATTCATCTGTTTTACCCTTAACCGGGCCAAAGCCTTTATCATCGAACATAAATTCTCCGACTCTGAATGGTACATCATGATATTTGTCAAGAGCAATTCCGGCTTTCTCAGCACCCAGATACATGACCATTATTCCAATTTCCATTGCAGGTGCAGCATTTTGAAGTGCTACAAACATTTTATACTCTTTTTCACATATATAATCAATCCATGAACGAAGGACTTTGGATGGATTTCGTTTTTCGACCGATTCTATAAGCAGATCCCAGTCGGCAGGAGTATAATCAAAGCTACTCAAGAATTCGTTTTTACAGTCATCACAGAAACAACCTCCAATGCGTCCCGGAAATTTTGCCAGGCGGAAATCATCATCGAGAAAAAGTACATCATGCCCTTCTTCAGCAAGTAATTTTACTGCCTCAATATTTTCTTCAACTACCGGTGGATGAATGGAGGTTCCCGAAAATTGCTCGCCATTATGGGTACAAGCATTTTTCCAATTCTCTTTTGATTCAGAAAGAGCTTCGTCTGCCGGGTCTAAAGCATTCCCGGGATGACCTAAGGGTACACTGAGTACGTGAGGATTAAATCCTTCACTTTTTAAATAATCAGCCGCTTCTCGTAATTCCTTTGCGGTATGATACCATCGGCCCTGTAAAAAAGAAGCCATCCAGATATCGCTTACTCCGGCGCTTTTTAAGATATTAATTAATTCGGGGTTATCAATCCATGCTTCTGGCTGCAGACTTACATGATAGCGACGAAAAGACGAACCATTTGTTGTACCAAAAACATTACAACTTACAGGTCCCAAACATGCCAACAGGAACCCTGATCTGGTGAGATAGGTTAGAAACTCTCTGCGTGAACTCATGCTCGTTTCAGTGGTTGTCAATGACAGGTTTCCCGTCAAGATACAACTTAATGCCCTTATCTGAAATCATATTGAAAATGTACTAATTACTTCTCGTTATAGTCCACCGGTTTAAACAAAATGGAAGGGGAAATACTCATTCTTTCCAGATCCGGACTTGAAATATATCCTTTCAGGTGGAACCCACCTCCCGCCTGAAAGTAGGTGATCCGCAAAGCATGCTTTCCTTCAGAGAGTTTAATCGCTCCCTGTTTTTCAAGGGCACCGTGTAAACCGTCGTTGTTTATGACGAGTTCCCCATCGACAAATAATTTACTGCCATCATTTGAATTTAGGTAAAAGGTGTAAGGAGCAGTTGCCGGAATTTCAAAGGTTCCTTTTAGGAGCAGCCCGAATTTTTCCTGCTTAAAAGGAATATGATCCAAGCCTATCTCATAGATGGTTCCTGTGCGTACAGGTACAAGAGAAGTAAAATCCGGAATTCTTTCCCAATCGCCTTCATAATACTGATACCTCAGTCCGTTTTTCTCCGGATCAATAAAAGTTAAGGAACTTGTTTTATATGAACTGGGTTTGTAGCCGGTCCTGAAAAGTTTCGCTTTAATGATAGTATTGCTGTTGATTTTTATTGGTTTTGAGTAGATCGGGGAGTGTTCATCAGGTTCGTTCCCGTTAAGGGTGTATCTGATCAAGGCATTTTCATCTTCGGCGAAGATCTTTACAGTTGCTGTATCCGGGAGGAATAAAAGAGAATCTGCAGGTATGATTTTTGGCACCGAAAGCCTGGATTTCTGTGTTAAACTTCTGATATTTTTTAAGACAAATCTATAATGCCCCGATTCCACCTGGTATTTCACCAAAGAATCTTTGAATTCAAGGAAAGAAACATTTTTACATTTTTCTGCAGTCCCGCTATTGATGTTTATATCATCCGGATCCCTTGCTGGAAGTACAACAGTGGCTGTAGTGTTGGAAGGAATGACAAGTTTTAAAATAAGGTCGTTCCCTTCCCATTCCCAGCCCGATTCAATATTGCCGTAAACCGATTCATAGGTGGCCCTGACATGGTTCAGGTTTCCGATAGGACGGGGTTTAATTATGATGTTCCTGAAACCGGGATGTTCCGGATCGGGATTGATGCCAGCCAGGGCCTGATAGAACCACTGACATACGCTGCCAAACATGGGGTGGCTGTGGGAAGCATCTCCCCTCCATGTTTCCCAGATGGTGGTTGCCCCCCGGTCAATTGCATAGCCAAAACTTGGGTAATCATGCTGGTTCATCATTGAGTATGCCAGGTCTACACGGCCATATCGGGTCAAAACGTCAAGTACAAGTGGAGTTCCCATCATACCGGTATCAAAATGTTCATCGGTATTTGATTCTATATTTCGGACAAGGGATCTAAATACTTCCCTGATCCTGTTTTCCGGAACCAGTCCAAATCCCAGTGCAAAAACATTGGCACC
>Ga0255398_1035_pt1 | contig 18824 bp, 12 predicted proteins | sample ANMaggSeSYBR01K3_FD_182119 | JGI IMG/M metagenome (GOLD analysis project Ga0255398, IMG submission 182119) | Sediment cell enrichment communities from methane seep in Santa Monica Basin, California, United Staets - ANME aggregate JGI... | ecosystem: Environmental > Aquatic > Marine > Cold seeps >...
GTCCACGCCTGACGGTTGAGATCCATCACGGTCGCTTCGGCGGTGATGCTGGTTGGGCGAGTGGCTTTGCCAGCAAAATCTATGCGGAGGAAATGTGTGCCAGTCGAATCGGTCATGCCAGTAAAACTCTCGCTTTGGGGTTCTTCGTAGTCCCCATCACCGCAATACCACCACGGAGTCCAGAAACCAAAGGTGAATTTATCCCAATTTGGCGGGGAATAATTGGTCTCGTTCGAGTCCACCCACCAATTTGTTTCAGCATTCGGTAGCACACCGCCGGCGTAATACTTCGCTTCAACGGCAAAAATAGCATGCTCGCCAACAAAATAAGGAGCTTCGGTCTCGTTCCGAGCCGAAACTTCAAACTCCGGTCGGCGGAATTCTTGAATTTGGAAGGAGTGCGTGTAATTGCTGTTCTCCATTTGCCCAAAAGCATCCTGCGTTTGAAGATGTAATTGGGCGTACCCTAAATTAACATTTTCAGGTATAGAAAATGTAATATCAAAACCGCCGAGCAAATTGACATCTACACGCCCCGTTGCTAATTCATTTCCCTGTGCGCCAATCAGTGAATAATTCACACCTGTCAGCGCGTCGCCAAAGAGACCGATATCGCCCAATTGCCCGCCCCCAATTTGGCGAATCCATCCTTTGAGATGGACTTCTTCGCCGGGGCGGTAAATGGCACGGTCGTCATAGACAAACCAGCGCACATTGTCAGATACAGAACGAGGTATCCATCCGTTTTCATCCCTTGAATAATAGGTACTATACGGCAGCATCGCCACATCATCGCCTACTTGAGCAAGCAAGTACTGTGTGCCACCAATAGGCAGTTCAAATCTCGCTATACCATCTTCACCTGTTACTGCGGTAGTTTGAGCAAAACCATCATCAACCTTGACCCCAGAAAGCGGCGCGCCATCTGATAATGCGGTCGCCCAAACGACAAGTTCGCTATGGTCAGAAAAGGCATCCAAGCCAATTTGTGTGACCTGTACCCAGACATGCACCGTCTCCCAATAATCTTCTTCTTCAAAAAATCCCTTATGCGGCTTCACAATGACGACAAAATGACCAAAGTCACCATCGATGAACTCGCTCAGATCAAGATTGACTTCGCTCAAAGTATCAGTGGTCGTATCCACACTGCGAGTCTCATCGAGCAGCAATTTTCCAGGCGGGTTCTGCGGTCTATCCGTCCATCGATATTCATCGAGATAAGTAAGGAAAGTTTGCCAATCAGGGGGCTGAACGGCATAAATCTGCACGTCCAGCTTTTTATAGTTCATCAAATACAGGGAGATGGATGGATCGCTCGCAGCAGGATCAAGGGTGATAAAGCGTTCATCAGGTCCGATCAGGAAAGGCTCCGCCGATCCGATCTCGAACCGAACTTGCTCATCCCTCCCTAACATCTGCCCGAAAATATCTTTTATCTCTCCACTGACCTTCACCTTATAGGTGGTACGCCCCTCTGTCATCCCCGTGATCTGAACAGTATTCCCATAAACATCCACCGATGCTCCAAGAAGCTCTGGAGAAATCTCCAGCATCCCCTCGTTAAAGCTCTCCGCATCAATGGGATTATTGAACTCTATCGTCAAAGGCATCAGCGGGCGGCACTGATCGCTCCATCCACAACAATGATCGGTCAATTTCAGCGGCGCATAAGTGTAAAAAGAATAACTTTGCGCTTCTGTGGTTAAAAGCGGACCCTCCGCTGAGGGCGCACCCGCTTCAACGGTAACATAAATCTCCGCATCTGCGGGTAGCGGCTCATAAGTCCGAAAAACCAAATATCGGCTTTCTTGAGCATTATCCACTAAATTACTGATGGTTTCATCTTCTGCAATTTCGTCTTCTGTCGCTAATTTAATATCAACTTTGTGGCTATCCGCATTAACAGTGATATTTTCCAACACCTTAGCAGGGTCAATTCGTTGGTCAAAGGAGATAAAGAAAAGCGGCTCCAATGGTTGTGGTTCGCCCCAAGGATGATATCGTTGCATTTTCAGAGCAGGTGTATTAAAACTGAAACTCACACTCTCCGCTAAAACACCCCCTACGGCAGATTCTATCCCTGCTGGGATAAAAACTTCATATTCCGTTGCCATCGGCAAACGGTCAATTAGCTCAGAATCATATTGAAAATTGAGCGTTTTTGTCCCCAGCCAACGCCATGTCCCCGGCAGAGTGGGGGAGATTTGCACCGGCACATCCATCTCAGTCAAATTTTCGATGGTCGTTAACGGAACCATCGGCTGGTTAAAGGTGATATTCACAAAAGGAGCAATTGGGATTTCACCCTCAGGTGAGTAGCGCAGAACTTCGAGCGCGCCGTATTCCACACCTATGACAGCCGCGTCTCCTTCAGGCGGGAAAGATTCTTCAAGCGTCTCCCCCGGTCGCGGCGGCGGGATGACTTCGTCCGGAAAATTAAAATCAGTCGTATCGGAGAGACCAGCGACGAGGGCGGGCAGACGGTTGAGAAGAGAAACAAGTTCTTCATCCGCTAGCGATTCGCCTTGCACATAAGCAGAGGGGACGAAGATATCCGCGTTTTCCATTCCTTCGCTAAGTGTAAAAGTCAGCGGCGTGCTTTCTTCCTCATCCAAAAGCACACCCTCGCTTTCTTCGGGTGTGGGTAGAGGCATTGGCATTTCATTCCCAGGTGAGCAAGCTGAAAGCCCAAAAAATAATAATGCAATGACAATGATACCCATATGCAACCTTTTCATGACTTTCTCCTTTTGACATATCTGTTCTAACTTGAAGTATAGACGCTTTCGAACGTCAATTGGTTCCAACGCGCTGTGTCTGAATTAGACATCATTTTATTTATAGAAATATATTACAGACTCCACTGAAAGAAGACACCACAAAACGGTAAAACTTTTATAAAATCATTTTTATGTTCAAGAAAAACACAAAACACCAACAACCAGCCATAATCAGTGCAGCAAGCGAATTACCCGAAAAACAGTGCAAACGACTGTAGAACTTGTCAAGTTCCAACTTGGTTGCACCCGAAAATATGTGGCTCAATAGCAGATCAAAAGCTACCCCCATATATGGCAATTTAATAAGGAAAACACCATACAAATACGGTGTTTTATGACGCATCAGAGAATCGAACCTGCGACCGAAGTAGTCCTTGATAAGGAAATAATCTACTGATTAAGAGTCATTTGCTTTCCAAATAAAGGGGGCTACTGGTTAGTAGCCCCGATATCTAGGGGTGGCTGACGGGGGTTGAACCCGCAACATCCTGTTCCACAGACAAGGAACTTTCTGTCCACAGCGTATCACAACCTCTATTGTGTCCACTCATGAGTAGAAAATTTAGGGAGGTTTTACCGAGCCTTACCAGACGACTTATCTTCTTACGGTATTACCAAATACACACCACATTCAATTCTAAGAGCTGTTGGAGCAACAATCGTTGAATATAAGTTCTTACCGCTTAGATCTGAGTACATCACCTGGGAAGGCTCCGCATTCAAACTGTAAATTGTTTCCGGGATAAAAGTTGAATCCCCAATAGGTCCAAAAGTAATTACCGAGTTCAATTCAAGTGATGATATTCTATCGCTTTCCATGATCGTAGATCCTGTTACAGGAATACCGTTATTCGACAATGTGGCTGAATTGTTGGATGTGTTTTGTGTGAGCAGGGATGGCGCGGAGGTTTTTCCCGATAATTCGTCATTCCACAAAGATCCGCTGGAAACAATTTCTTCCATTTGAGGTTGGGATGTTGATAATGTGATCGCATTTTCTACACCAATTGATGGCAGCCGGGAGACACCAATAATAATAACTGTGATTATCCCCAACACTATGAACAGAACAATCATCAAGAGAGGAATATTTCGAAGAATCCCCCTCTTGAAAATATCTTTTCCGCGGATATCAGGCGGCAGTCGATTAATCCATTCTTGTTGGAAAACCGGGCACTCTGTGTATTTTTCAGTGAGGCAGAACGGTTTCTGGTAAGACAATCTGATAGGCTGAGCTTTTTTTGGTTTATAGCAGAAGTTGGATATATGCGGGAAACCATATCGAATGGTTTCATCATTTCTCCACTTTAAGTATGGGCATATCTCCATACCTTCTGGATGATTGTTTTCTGGGTCGTGAATTTCTTTCTTCTCATTCATTAGCTAATTTTTTGTCTTTATCATACCTTAATAAATTCCAGCTGAAAATCTGTTGTCTTTATTACATTTCCTTTCCAAGTATATATTGTCTGATTGGAGTTGGCCGTCCAACCCTCAGGCAGGCTTGATAAGGTAAAACCTAATGGCGCAGTAACCTGTAATTCAACCGGAAGTGAGATAATTCCCGGCTGTTTCTGGATTCGCAGAGTGTAAATCAGACTTCCTTCATTACCTTCTTTAATAACAGAGATCGGCAAGCTGGTTTCTAGGATAACTTCTTGGATCTGAAGTTGTGGGACGACTGTCAGCCCGCCCAACACATAAGTCCCCCCTTCCCCTGGCCCTGTATCCACTTCGTTTTTCCACTCCATGTCATCAAACCGGAAATAATCTTGTGGGACAGGGTCAAAAATAGCATTTTTCAGTGCGGTGCCATTTCCCGTTAAGACACGCCAGTAATTCCAATAGCAGCGTGAAAAATAATAACTCATGTAGTTTGGGTTTTTATTGTCTCTGGATAACCCTTGAAGACATGGATCATTTCCAGGAAATGTATGCTCATATCTGAGCTGAATTTCAGCAAGAGGATTGTCAGGATCCGTTAGATTAACCATGTAGGTCAGTGACCGATCAATGTACTGATCAACTTTGCTGAAGCCCAGATTGGAATCCACCAGCATTAAGAAATCGCCTTCTCCTGGTCGGACAGCTCCATCATATCCTACTTGGTAGAGAAAATCTTGAACCTCAAGATCATTGATAAACACCAGCAGGTGGCCTCTTTGAATTGCCTCATTTAGAAATTTGGCCAATTTAACGAGGTCTTCCGGCTCGCGATTTTCAAATAATTTCTTTATCACATGGGGTACCAGGATAGATAAGAACTCTTTCCGCTCCTCTGATCTCCCCTCATCAATAGCAACTTGTTTGTATTCAATCATCCTGGCTTCAACATTACCTGCGTCGATAGGTATTTCTTCATCGGGTAGATCTAAAGGACCAGTCAGTTCCAGTAAATCAACAATCAATTGCTGGTCAAATGCAATTACAGCATCGGTATTGATCCCTGTGGATAAGTAATACATTTCCTGAGTCTGCTGAGCTGCAGTTGGAAAATCAGGCGACCAGTTCGCATCCCGGGGAACAAGATAATGTGCAAACATGAGTTCTTCCATTGGATAAGGCGGCTTGCGGACTTCTCCCACGTAGTTGTATTCATCAGAAGTGGAGTCGTCGATTTTTAATGCCAATATACGCCCATCCTTTAACCGCATCAGGCCAAAACCGGTGACAAATCCACCAGAAGCTCTTAATTCATCCTTGTTCTGCACAAGTAAGAGATATGTTATTGCTTCATCTGCTCCCAATAAATACGGTGCAGCCCTTAAACCACTAAATAGCAGCGAGGATTTTGATAGGTAAACATCAACACTTAAAAAATCATCCCGATACTTGTCTGGAATTAGTTGAGGATCAATCCGCTCCCGAGCTGCTGCCGCTTTGAGCAGCAAGTTTTCTGCGATCTTAAAATTAAATTGATTATCTAACAAAAAATTACTTATCATCTCTGAAGGGCTGCGGCTTGAATCAAGCGCACCTTCCTGCATCAGCGGCATAAAAGTCTGCCCAAGCACCACCGCTGCCCCTGAGAGATTTGAGGCATAATCCAGGCCCGGTTCCACCATTTTCAAATAAGGACCAATTCCAGCCACATTTTCCATTTTTCGGATTAATGGAAGAATATGCTCCACTTCTTGTTTCAGATCATCGATTGTAGGAGAGATACGCTCAGCCAGGCGAATTGCTTTGGGGATATTATCCAGTTGCATACCCTGCGTTTGAAGTTTGCGAACCTCATCGACGAGTTTCCCGAGATATTTGATATCTGAGTATACTCGCCCCGACCAGGTGGCGGCCACTACAAACCCGGCGATCAATACCAGGATAGCAATCAATAAACCTATTCGCTTAAAATTAATCGTTCGGATTTTCACAAATATCCTGATTTAATCTTTTAATCATGCAACTGGGCAATCTTATAAATTCAAATGGGTTTTCAGCGTAAAAGCCACTTTGTAATATTAATTATAATCTGATTTAAGCAATGGAAAATAATAAACGAACTGTTTTCTATTTCTTCTTTATGGTTTTTATCAAACTAATGAAGATTAATAAGCTCCGTCCTGTTTCAAAACAACCCAAACTGTACGCATTAGGATGTAAATATATAACCAGATTGACCAATTACGTATATAGTACTCATCCAATCTTACTCTTTCCCTGAAGCTTAGTCTATTACGCCCCATAACCTGCCACATCCCGGTAATCCCCGGTAAAACTCTATTGTAGAGATTGACAGATGAGCCATATTTTCTTTTCTGTTCCGGAAAAAACGGTCGCGGTCCCACAAAGCTCATTTCACCTTTCAGAACGTTTATTATTTGTGGGATCTCATCTAAACTTAATCTTCGTAGGAATTTGCCAACGCGGGTAATCCTTGGGTCATTCTTAATTTTTTGCTTTTCATCCCACTCCTTTTTCTTCTCGGGATTCTTTGCTAAAAATTTTTCTAATACGCTTTCCGAATCAGCAAACATCGTTCTGAATTTCCACATCTCAAAAATCTTTCCACCGTGGCCAACACGTTTCTGTTTATAGAATACCCCACCCGGGGAATCTATTAAAATACAAGCCGTTATTATCATAAGGAAGGGAAAAGATATTGTTCCGAATATAATTGTCAGTAATAAATCTATAAAGCGTTTGAATATCTGATCACCTTTTCGCAGAAGGTTCTGGCGTACCTCCAAACCAATCATTCCGTCCAGGTCGTGGGCAATAATCCCTAGGCTGCCAATCCAGCTCAAGGACGAAATTAAGATCAAGCGCTGAATATTTTTCTCACCTTTCCGCCTATGGTAGCCAAAGCGCTGCTCATAAATAAAGGTGTGTTGCAATTTTTTTGACATTTCAGGAATAACCAGAATGGCTGTGGAAATTTTTGACTTGTTGATAGATGCAATCGTAGCAGTATCAAATGATCCCTTACCATTAAGCATTAAATATGGCCGCATACCTAACCGAAGATTATTTTTCAAAAACTTTACAATTTGGCGACCCATTGACCCATTTCCTATCACAGCTACGGGTTCCCCCCAGAAACCAAGATTCCTGCCAGCTATCCGAATTAACCATCGATCCAATTGAACCAACATAAGGGAAAAAAGCCACGCAGAAGCAAGCACAAACCGCGAATAAGTGATAGATGTTTGGCTAAAAAAAGTAAATGCAAGGATAAACAGGAAAGAGAAACTTGTTGCAGTGAGAAGTTTTTTAATTTCATCAACGGGGCTCAACCCCACTCCTGGATACAGCCCGTACAGGGCATAGATCAGAATATAAACGAAAACAAATATAATAAGGTTTGTAAAAAGCATAAGCGCAGCACTATCAATAAGAACCCTGCGAAGAAAAATGGCTAGGATAAAGGATAGGAAAATGCTGAATATATCACTTGCAACCAGACAAGTCCCCATTACCCACCGTGCGTTTTGCTGCAGTACGGATAGTGGTTTGATAGCCTCGGGTTGAAATTCAGAAAAAAGGCTTTTTTGGAAATGTCGATGGTTATTTCTGCGATCCATAATTATTTTGTCAGATATGTGTATAAATGTCATATTATTAAACCATATTATTTAGATTTTGCTTAATTGATTATGTAATTGTTTAAACCCTTTACGTCGCTCCAATTCCGAACCGAAAAAGAAAAAGCGGATTTAGGCCTGTGCCAAATCCGCCAGTATCATCTTCTGTTGATCGCTATGAAGAATGGTTTATTTTTTGTTGCTGTCTATTTGTCTTGCTTAAAAAGACAATAGACTTTCGGCGGCTTGGCGATCTGTTCTGATTTTCATCAGTTTCAGACCCATAGCTTTGCGCCCCTGCCTTCCGGCAGGTTTGCCTTTATCGAGTCTTTATATATACTTATAATACAATCATTTTCCAATTTGTCAAGCATTAGATTAAAAGCTGCTTTAAACACCTGTTCACCTGTAGTCGCTGACTGCTATCCGGATATAAATGTGGATAATTCACTGCAGAACTGCTGGAAAAGGAGACTTTTTTATGAAAACCCTCAAGATACTAGTGACTACCACGCGAATCCTGGCCATATTGTGCCTGATAGCCGGACTGCTGAGCCACTTGGCGCTGACCGATATCGCGCACGGCGAACCTAACCTTGGAGGAGAATGGGCCACCGTGCAGGTTAGCGCCTTTTTAGTTCTTTTGTTTATCCTGAGCACAATAATGACCCTGCGGCGCTTTGAACGCCTGTATGGCGGTAATCCCTAGCATCAAACCATTTCTTGGCAAGCATTCGCATGATTATTAACTAGGTGACGATTAACATCAAACATGAGTGGTTATTAAGCATCCTGGAAAATAAGAAACCAGGACAGCCCATGTCTCGATTAAAGACAAATTAATAAATTACTAGATATAATGTAACTATACTTCTGCATGATGCTGATTCGGGTATAGTTGGTTAGAAAAAAAGAAAATTGGATTTATTTAAGGAAACCAGTGATGAAAAAAAGTCGTATTCTAAAAAAATGGATTAAAAAATGGTTTGATTTATTACCTTTGAGTGACGAGCAGCATGTAAAAGCAATGTATTTTTACAAACTTAGGCGAAAATTAAATCTAAATTCTCCCAAGTCATTTAATGAAAAACTTCACTGGTTAAATCTGTCTGGCTATCTGGAAAAATATTCTCCCCTCGCAGATAAATATACCGTGAGAGAATATGTTACTTCAAAGATTGGAAGCCAATATTTGAATGAATTGTATGGAGTATACAATAACGTAGCGGAAATTGACTTTAGCGTATTACCTCAGAAGTTTGTATTAAAGGCAACACATGGTTCAAACTGGAATATTCTTTGTAAAGATAAAAATAAATTGGATTTAGAAGCTACTAAGAGACAACTAGGGAAATGGCTGAATACGAATTATTATAGGAAATACCGGGAAACAGTATATAAAAATATTCCTCCTAAAATTATCTGTGAACACTTTCTAGAAGATGAAAACCTTAATGATCTAATAGATTATAAATTTCTCTGTTTCCATGGACGTGTACAATTCATCGATGTCCTTTTTAATCGATCTACTGCTATATCCGAAATTTTTTATGATCGGGACTGGATTATTTGTCCATTTGTAACTGATACTCCAAATAATCCTGTGAATTTGGGGAAGTCCAAGAATTTTGAAAAAATGAAAGAGATTGCTGAGATCCTGGCAGAAGGGATACCTTTCGTTAGAATAGATTTGTATAATGTAAATTCAACGATCCTTTTTGGTGAAATGACTTTTTTACCTATGGGTGGTTATGAGAAGTTTCATCCTAATGAATGGGATTACAAATTGGGGACGTATCTTGATTTGCCATTCGATAATTTATAGTTTAAATATGATAAATAAATATAGATGGCAAACATGATATCTCGTTATTTTATCGAAGTTAGATGATTATTCCTAATGAGTTGTATCACGGTAAATAAAGCTGATGGACAGAATTACCACCTCAAACTATTGAATTACAAAGATATAAATATTTAAACACATTAATTTTTTACTTATATAGTTTTGAGATCAAAATAGATAATTTAATATTTAACCCAACATAAACATTCGGATTTGTTTATTTCTCCTAGATAGATTAAGGTTGCTTTAAATTGTAAGTTTTTCAGCATGACATAAAATGCCCTGGTGTAAATTTCTAGAGACTCTACTAGGGCAGTCTTTTGATTGGAAATCAAGAAAATTATTATTTCAGGCTATTAAAGTAAAGCTTCTCATAAGATTTGGTTACATTGTCCCAATCATACCTATCGCGGACTGAAGTCGCTGCCATTTTCCGATACTCCTTGACTACACTCGGGTGATTGATCAAATAATCAAGTTTTAATCTTAAATCCTCTACTGAACGACTGACAAATGTAAATCCTTCATCACCTATAGCTTCCTGATTCTCCTTAATATCACTGACTAAAACGCAATTCTCATAATTCATCGCTTCAAGCAGGCCAGTAGAAAGTCCCTCAATCTCTGAAGGAAGAACATAAATATATGCATTGCTAAACAGTTCGCGCAGTAATTTGCCTTTTACAAAACCCGGAAAAAGGATATTTTTATTGATATTATTTTTAAGTTTTTCAGCATAGGTATCACCATATATACTATCCCCAGCGATAATTAATTTCTTTTTCGGATTATCCAGTGTGTTATACGCTTCAATCAAATAATGAGCTCCCTTCTCTGGAACCAACCGTGCAGCGAAGAGAATGTAATCATCACCTTTAAGTCCGAGTTTTCGAATTTCATCGGCACGTTCGCGCTGCGCTGGGTTTACTCCATTAGGGATATAGATTACCGGACGATGAAATTTTTCCTCATAGTAATGCTGTAAATTCAAGCTTACGGCAGTTGTAGTTGTTGGGAAATGCGTAATTGAATAATCGGTGAATTTTAAGTAGGTTTGAGCAAATTTTCCCCACTTTTTCCTCTTCCAATCAAGACCGTGGCTGGTGGCAATTGTAGGTATTCCGAATATCCGGGGATGAAAGGCAAAGATAGAATTTCCTGTTGAGTGAATATGGATAATGTCAGGTCTTTTACCAATAGCCGCAAAACTTGCTAAGAAACTGTGTGTGATGGCATCAAGATTTTTAGTAGCGATTGAAGGTAAATGAATTAATTTCATAGAGCGATATTCATTTTCGGAACGCGGTGTGAAATGGGGACGTACATAGACAAACACATCATGGCCCTTCGCTGCCAAGCGGCTGCCTACTTCTTCCACTACATACTCGGCTCCAGCAGGTAAAGGTAAACCCTTAATTCCAAATATTAATATCTTCAATATGGTCCTCCTTTTTTTATTGTTGGCTGAGTTATTGATTACATTATGATATAAATGCCCTTGCGAATCTAGCCATCAATTCTTTATCAATCTATAAAATACTTCCTCCAGTTTCTTTACATGGTCCTCTTCATTAATTTTATTCGAGAAATCAAGCACTTTATTTTTGAATTGATCACTTTTGTTTTGATTTACAAATTGTAGGATTTTTTCCGAAAGGCTTTTTGCATTTCCAGGTTTAAATAACAATCCGGTTCCGTCTTTGACAATAAATTCAGGTAATGACCCGATATCTGATGCGATTACTGGAGTACCATTCGCATAACTTTCCAACAGGCTGTTTGGTAGATTCTCAAACCATAGGGACGGCAATACTGAACACCAGGATCGTTGTAAAATCATGTCAATTTCCGGCTTGTTTAGCATTCCATGAAAAGTGATCCTATCTATAAGACCATATTTTTTTACTTTTGAAAATATGAATTCTTGATATGATGGACTTCCAGTTCCAATGATATTCACTTGAATATGTACTTGCGGAGCTGTATCTTTAATTATCCCTAGCGCATCTATAAGCACATGCAATCCCTTTTGCCTTTCAAGCCTTCCAAGATATGTAATAAGCGGTGTGCTGTTTCGTTTAAAAGTATCATGGCATACTGATTCTGTGAATGTATGAATGATTTCCATTTTCCCCTTTGGGATTCCCGCTTGAACCATTTTTTGATACATGAATTCATTTGATACGATGAATGTATTAATTAGGCTAAAATATTTTTTATAATGATGATATTTTGTTGCTAAAAAATTTATAAGGGATATTGCATAACTGTTCTGGACACATTTATATTTCACGCTTTGCCAACTTGATTTTTGCAGGCATTCAATACATGGCTTTTCATCCCTGAAAAAATGCTGTTCCGCGCATGCCATTTCATAATCTGACAATCGAACAACAATTGGGATTCCTTTTTTCTTGAGCCCAACAAGAATCGCGGGAGAAATCTTCCGAAGATATTTTAGAATATATGCAATATCTGGTTTAGAAAAATCAACCAATTCCATAACTCTTCTCTCAACCTGAGGATCAAAAAACAATCTTTTTAAAGCTTTATTGAAAGTTGCTATTTTTTTGGAATGCTCCCGAAAATATATCTGGTCGGGGGACCCAATTGGGTCAAGGAAATAATCAGAGTATTGTGATTTTTGGTTTTTTGAATACCTAATTGAAAATGGAATTACCTGATACTCCCGTTTCTCTAATGCTTCTTTTAAATTAAATAAATACCTTTCAGGTCCACTTGAAACAAAATATCGGTAATTAGCCAAAAGGAGTTTCATTATTGTTAATGATTATACATGTAGTGGAAAAGTTGAAAAACAGACAATCAAATTATATAAAAAATTGAAATATGATGAAATTCCTGCTACGCTGCCTTGGCCAATTGTTTTTGTTCATTTAACATACTTCAATAATTGGCACATTTTGTATCATGGATATCTTTTATTGTAGATGTATAATTATTAATATGATTGTGAACAATCAATTCTCTTTTACTAAAAATAAATATTTTATGGCAAATTATTTTGGACAATTATCAAAACCAGCTTCAATTTTGGTTGATGCAAGGAATATTCCGAATAACGCGTATAGATACCAACTGCTCATAATATTTCCAGAAAATGCTCCTGCTAAACCAGCAACCATAATCGCTACAACAATGATGATGGTATGTTTTGCCAAAACACAGCTAATTATTTTATTTTTTGAATTTATAAATCTTTTTGCAGCAAAGAAAAGTGTGATAAGTATCAGAACATAAAGGATCAGCGAAATTAAACCAGCCTCAAATAGAATATATATATAATCATTATGCGGGGGTAAATAATGTCCGAAATATGCAATGGTTAAATTACCTGGATCGCCATAACCAATACCCATGAGTTTCTTATAAAACGGTGCATGTGCAAATTCAGATAAATAGATTTGCCAAAGAATAGTTCTTCCGCTTGTAATTTGGTCAATATCTCGCAGATCGAAAGTTGGAGCATATCTCAAAAATTGATTATAAATATCTTTATAAAAAACCAATGTGGATGATACTAGGCCAATACTAATTATTTTATAGATTTTCCTTTCAAAGAAGAAAAACATTCCTAAAATTATACATATAGCAAAAATAATCCAGGAAGTACGATGATATGTGAAATAGAGCATAATGCTCAAACCTATAAAGGAAATAAAAATTAGGGGGCGTGATGTTTTAACACTAATAGTATAGAAGATCAGTAATATCTGTATATTTACAGCGATAAATTTTGCGAATTGTTGAAAATACAATCCACTTCCTGATATCCTTGTTATGCCGCCAGTTATTGAAAAAACATTTTGCTGAAACATACTCAATATCAATGTTAAAAAGGTTGCCACTGTCACAAATGCAAGATATCTTAAAGAAGATTTTATTTGAGATTTTTCTTTAATCAGTTGATACATTGAAAAAAGAATAATGTATGGACTTATCAGCCTGACATATTGACCAACGCCATAGGAAAAAGACTTTGACCAGAAAATTGACGGGAAAGAAAATATAATTAGGAAGATTGAAAGGACTCTAATTTTTCTTACAGTTTTATCTTCTATTCTTTTTATTAGAAATTGTAGATAGAATATAACAATAAAACCGCCGATGATAATTGGTGTATTGATACGAAAGGAACCAATAGATATATAAAATACGTCTGAGAATGTCCAAATTAAAGGTCCCACTGATAAGAACAAGTTAAGAAACAAGATTGGTTTATTGATGACAATTACACATAAAATAAGCAACACTGGCAGTAGAATAACAAAGTGGCCGATATAGACAGCTAACAATGCACTGGTTATTATTAAGGAAATTAATCCTAGAAAAGCCAGAAATCTTTTGATCGTTTGAGGGGATTTTTTAAATAATGTTTTCAAATTTCCTTGAAAAATAGACCTGGATTTTTATAAACGGGAATCAATTATTATGATCTGAATTATGAAAGATTAGTCGCTTATAGAGTCGGTTTTTTATCATTCGCATTAATGACCAAAACCAATATGCATGGATAGAATGAAGGAAAAAGACCACAATTCTTGAAAATGGTGATATGTATTGAAAGTAATCATTCTTAATTTTTTGAAATTCCTTTTTTAATATTTTACTGGTTAACAATATTTCCATAATGTTCATGCTGATTCTCTTGGAGAAATATTTATGGTATGAATAATGAGTGCTTTTATCAGCCATTTTTCGGGTACGCATTAACTTCAGAAAATGTTCTTCATATGCTTTCGTGTTGTGGGCTACCGATTCTGACCATGATCCTGATACATTCAAGCGATATACTGCCATCACTTCATTAAGATAATATATTCTTCCATTTAGTGCCGCAAGAAGACTCAATGCGCTATCGGTTACTGGAGATTGTATATACCAATCAGGTATAGTGTTAAAAATTGATCGGTTTACTATTGCTGATACAAGCTTATAAAATCTTCCACCCTGGATGATTACATCTTTAATGGGGAAAAAATAATTTCCTTTATGATATCGTTTTATTTTTTTCTTCCCTGAAGAATCCATATATTCATAAATGACAGCATGAAAGCACATGGATATCGAGGGGTCCGCTTCCATGATATCAACCTGCTTTTGTAATTTCAAAGGATCACACCAGTAATCATCCCCTTCACAGTGGGCAATATATTTTCCACGGGCCGATTTTAGAATGCGTAGCGCATTTTTTCGCAAGCCAACATTCTTTTCTGATGTAACTACGCGAATCACCTTGGGGTACTTTTTTTGATATTGAAAAACAATCTCTCTAGTACAATCGGTGGAACAATCTTCTCCGATGATCAATTCATAAGAAAAATCAGTCTTCTGCGCAAGTACACTCTCAATAGCCTGGCCGATATACTTTTCCTGATTATAGGTTTTCATTTTTACACTAACAAATGGTTCAGACATTATAGATCCTCCATTGAAGCAAGAAAATAATAAATATACTTTACGCAATATCCATTAATTCTTCTGTAAAGCCCCCCAATCGGTTATCATGTAGTAATTGAGTAAAATCTATATTGAAGGAAATCACACTGATTGGTCCTTTACGAATTTATTTTTCACTTTCCTTAGAATGAGGATAAAAAAATGAGCGTTGATCACATTAAGAATTGAAATTACCATCCTATTGTATGTGGATAACAGATGGAAATAATCGTCCTTAAGCTTTTGAAATTCTTTTTTTGTAAGTTTGTTGCGCAAAATCAAATGCCTAATATTCTTACCAATTCTCTTGCAAAAATATTTATGATAGGAATAATGGGTGCATTGATTAGCCATTTTTCGAGTGCGGATCAATTCTAGTATATATTCCTTGTGAGCTTCTGGGTTGTAAAACATTTTTTGTGACCATGATCCTGATACACCCAAGCGATATACTGCCATCAATTTATTTAGATAAAAAATTCTTCCATTTAGTGCCGCAAGAAGACTCAATGCGCTATCGCCTACTGGCGATTCATGATACCACGCAGGCATATTATTGAAAATTGAGCGATTGACCATGGCTGATAATATCTTATAAAAATATCCTTCTTTTATTATTACATCTTTAATTGAAAAAAAATGGTTGCCCTTGTGATACCGAACTGTTTTTTTCTTTCTGGAAGGATTTGCATATTCATAGATAACGGCATGAAAGCACATCGATATCGAGGGATCCGCTTCCATGATAGCAACCTGCTTTTGTAATTTCAAAGGATCGCACCAATAGTCATCCCCCTCACAGTGGGCAATATATTTTCCCCGAGCAGATTTTAATACACGCAGAGAGTTTTTCCGCATACCAACATTCTTCTTAGAAGTAATTACGCGAATCACTTTGGGGCACTTTTTTTGATATTGAAAAACAATCTCTCGAGTACGATCAGTAGAACAATCCTCTCCAATGATCAACTCATACGAAAAGTCTGTCTTTTGAGCCAATACACTTTCGATCGCTTGAGCAATATATTTTTCGTGGTTGTAAGTGAGCATTATTATACTTACAAATGCTTCAGACATTATGATTCCTCGGTTGAAACACGCGAAATATTAAACAGACCGAGTGTTAGATTCTTTAATTCATTCATTTCAGATGATTTAATCACCCAGTTGAGCAGCGCATATATCCCTATACCAATTATTCCTTGAAGCATGATCTTTAATAGATGACCATGAGTACTATAAAAGCCAATTAGATACATTATGCCGCCCATTATAATAGCAGTAAAAAAGGAGGGGAAAACATCTCGTAATTGATTAATAAAATTATAATTCACCAATTGACCGGAGTAATAACTGTTCAAGAAATACATGAACATTGAAGCGGCAATTTGCCCATACAATAAAGTAATAATCCCGCCTTTGAATGTGATCAAGATTGAAAAAATTGTTACCACTTTCTTAATCAATGATATCCTTAGATATAAATCAGTACGTCCCCTTACTTCCAAGACATTCAGGTTCAGTAAATCCAATGGGTAAAAAATATTTACAATACACAGCAGCTTGAAAATCGGAATACTCCCTGACCATTTTTCAGTCATTAAAAGAATAATTAGTGGATCCGCAATTGCCCATAATCCGATCATGAGAGGGAAATGAAGAAAAACTGATAAACGAATAGTTTTAGTGAATCCTGTTTTTAGTCGAGCGAGATCATCCTGGAGAGGCGTGAAATAAGGATATATCACTCTCGATAATGAACCGCTTGTAATATTTATCAATGCATCGAGCATTGAGCGGGCGCGAGTATAAAAACCCAGATCTGTTGCGGTATAAACCTTGCCGATAAAGGTTTGGTAAATATTTTGGAAAATCGTTGAGATGACTTCTGCCGCTAATAATTTAGAACCAAATGAAAACATGGATCTTACCGAGTCCATACTAAATATCAATGTCGGCCGCCAGGAATCGATAAGCCATAACATAATATTAATAAATAGAGTTGAGAGCACTGATTGAACTGCGATGCTCCAAATTCCAAATCCGAAATATGCCAGGATAACTCCAATAATACCTGAAAGAATTCCCGCAATCAAACTTATCTTAAATTGAGCTTTAAATTTCATCTCCTTTGATAACAAGGATGAATGAACCAATCCAAAACTATTAAAAATAATATTGAGTGATAGAAAACGAGTCAGCGAGATGAGCTGCGGTTGGTCGAAAAACCTTGAAATCGCAGGAGCGCTGACTGCCAATATGCCTGCCAGAACGAACCCTATCAGAATATTTAAGTAAAAAATTGAACAAAAATCCACATGATCTGCATCTTTCTTCTGAATAAGTGCAGATCTGAAACCGCTATCCAGCAGGAGTTGGGCTAATGCCATGAAAATAGAAAGCATCCCAATTAAGCCGAATTGAGAGGGTTCCAGCAGTCGGGCTAAAACAATGGAAACGATAAGTCTAACCCCCTGCAAACTCAATCTCTCAATGGTGCTCCATAATATTCCGGTTGTTATTTTTTGTTTAATCTCATTCATATATATTATTTTAACACTATCTAATTTATTATTCGAGTAATTATTTCATAACCAATCAATCTGTTAAATTATTCTATCTGCTAAACACCAGATTGCATACCCTGTGACTAAACTTTAATCACCATTAAAATATTATCCTTACTCAGATGAGATAAGTTATATCCCCACGAAAACAGGGATATAACTTATAAAAATTAAATTAGCCTTCAATTTCCCCACGCTTCTTATCCAGAAGATCCAATCAACAATTTAAGATGTTTGAATATCGATTGTTAAATATCTTAGTGCACGGCGAGAATCCTATCGGCGCCCTCTGTAAATACATAATTCAATTAGTTTTGATAAAGCCAGCACAAAGTGATCTTTGAATGAAAAGCAAACATTAATAATATTTGTTAGCTCGCTGTATTCAAAATCACCAAACAGGGCGGTCATAAGAGCCAAACTGATAAGCTTGCCCTCTAGGTTCTTGATATCTTGTTCAAGTCGGGACCAGTCTTTACAAGATAACAACGGGTAGCACCCCATTGCATCTCGATAGGGCCATTCAGGTATCTCTCGCTCAAAAATCCATCCACCAGATTCTCGAAGCTCAAGTGGTATTGCAAATTCTACCAATAACGCTGCGTATTGTTGACCCATGTATCATTCCAAATGATTCTTTTTCATTCTGGTATCATGATTCACTTGGTCCATAATCGCTTCAGTTCTGGTAGGAAGGAAATTGATATGTTTGAATAAAAATAATTTTCATTCCATTGCTTTCGTAATATTTTTAGTTATTTTTAATACATCTTCCTTTTGCAGTTCACCATACAATGGCAAACACAAAACTCGCGTCGCTGTACTTTCTGATACAGGACAAGACCTGAATCCTGCTTGCTGCAGATAAGGCAAAGTATTCAACGATGGGTAGAAATATCGCCTTGGATTGATCCCATTATTAATTAACGCTTGCCGCGCCCGCATCATCGATGTGTGCGACGGGAAAATAACCGGATAATAACTGTAATTATATTCTAATCCTGGGTAAAATTTTGGCCGTTGCAGATTTTTTCCGTCAATATGCTCATCATACCATTCAACAATCTGCTGTCTTTTGGATAAATTCTCCCTCACCTTTGGAAGAACACATAATCCCATTGCGGCATGCAGTTCAGACATCTTT
>Ga0255398_1036_pt1 | contig 18644 bp, 13 predicted proteins | sample ANMaggSeSYBR01K3_FD_182119 | JGI IMG/M metagenome (GOLD analysis project Ga0255398, IMG submission 182119) | Sediment cell enrichment communities from methane seep in Santa Monica Basin, California, United Staets - ANME aggregate JGI... | ecosystem: Environmental > Aquatic > Marine > Cold seeps >...
GTTGGATTAATTGTGGTGATTGGCCTTATGGAACCACTTGCAATAGCTGCTGTTATTTTAGCATTTTTATAATATTCTTTTCATGCTATTTCCAATTCATCAACTTTATGTACTTGAGAAATTTTACCACTTGTCAATTCATGAAAGATATCTTTCAGGTTTTCTTTTAATTCTAATATTGTTTCACCTTGTGTCATGTAATCAGGATAATTTTCAAGATACCCTAAAAACATATTTTCATCCTGCCAGTAAATGAATTTTACTTTGTTCATTTTTCTTTTTTCAACAAAGTTATTAAACTTTTTATAATAGCAAATGTTATTTGACAAATTAATTACATTTTGTCAATTGAAATCTGACAAATCTGATAATATGGAAATAATAAAAACATTAATCACTTATAATGAAAAGGATATATTAAAATCAGGTGATTTAAAAATCTATATAAAACCGTTTTTGGAAAAAGTCAAAAATTGAGTAAGATGAAAATTGTTCGTAAATCATTATCGTGTAAATTTGTTTTTTAAAAATATGATTTCATTAAATGAAAAATTTCTCTCCGAATAAAAATAAGATTTTTTCTATTTCTTCAATTGATGAGTTTAATGATATTGCTCTTGAAATATTTAACTATCAATATGATAATTGTGAATTATACAGAGTTTTTGTAAATTATCTTGGTGTAAAACTCAATGATGTCAATCATTATGAAAAAATTCCTTTTCTACCGATAGAATTTTTTAAAAATCAGCGTGTTTATTCATCTTCTAATCCGGTTGAAAAAACATTTACGAGTAGTGGTACCACTTCCTCAGAACTTAGCAATCATTATATTGCTGATCTTTTGGTGTATTATAAAAGTTTCCGGACAAGCTTTGAATTGTTTTATGGAAACATTAGCGATTATTGTGTTTTAGCTTTGCTTCCATCCTATCTTGAGGGACAAACTTCCTCTTTAGTTTTTATGGTCAAAGATTTGATAAACAGGAGTACTGATGAAAACAGTGGTTTTTATTTAGATAATTATGAAAAACTTACTAAAAAATTAAACAAGCTAAATTTTAAAAACAGAAAAGTTTTATTGATCGGGGTAACTTTTGCTTTACTTGATCTTGCTGAAAAACATTCGTTTAAACTACCTGATATTATCGTGATGGAAACCGGAGGGATGAAAGGCAGAAGAAAAGAAATAACAAGAGATGAGGTGCATAGAATTTTATGTAAATGTTTCAATGTTAATTCAATTCACTCGGAATATGGAATGACGGAACTATTATCCCAGGCTTATTCAAAAGAAGGAGGAATTTTCAACACCCCACCCTGGATGAAAATTTTAATACGCGATGTAAACGATCCCTTAACTTTACTAGAAAACAATAAAACCGGCGGAATAAATATTATCGACTTTGCCAATTATAATTCATGTTCGTTCATTGCTACTCAAGACCTTGGCAAACTTCATCCCGGAGGATCTTTTGAAATGCTTGGCAGATTCGATACAAGTGATATTCGCGGGTGCAATTTGATGATTGAGTAATCTTATAAAATCAAGTTTTGGAAACTATTATCGTAGATGTTTATTTACAGTAGTATTTTAAATCTTCTTCAAATCTTTTATAGATATAAAAATAAATTTTTATTAACTTTACCGTTTTAACTTCGGGAATTCGCATTAATTAATAATAAAAAATTATACCTTATGAAAAAACTTACAACTCTATTTATTTTGATGATCCTCGGATCATCAGTTTTGTTTGCTCAAATAAATACAAAGAAGCAAATCAAAAACAAAGACAGGGTAAGTCTTTCAGATGTTGACCCTGCTGCCAGAATAAATCCAAATTATTCAGCTTTTGTAACGGATGACCTCTTCGATCATCAATTTCAATTTGCTTGCGGCGATGCAACAGGTGAAGCAGGTATCGAAACTAATGGCGATTATATTTATACCTCAAAATGGAATGGTGATGGATTTTTCTGTTATGAAATGGATGGTACTTTTTTAGGATGGTTTCCGGTAAGCGGCGAAGCTGCCGTAAGAGACCTTGCCTATGACGGAACTTATTTCTATGGTGCTGCTGCAAACACTCAATTATTTGAAATGGATTTTGTAGGACAATCAGGAATTTTGATCAGTATTCTATCTGCTGCAGTTGCCACAAGAGCTTGTGCTTATAACCCTGATTATGATGCTTTTTATGGAAATAACTGGAGCGATCCTATTACACTTTTTGACCGCACAGGTGGTATTCTTAATCAATTTAACTGTGGTGCTCATGAAAGTTATTACGGATTTGCATTGGTAAATGATGCAGGAAATTCATGGCTTTATGGTTTTGCTCAATCAGGTGGTGTTAACGCTTGTGACATTGTTCAAATTGATCCTGAAACAGGTGCTGAAACAGGTGTTGTATTTGATGCTATCGAATATAGTACATCAGGAACAGGTATTGCCGGCGGGCTTGCTGAATTTTTCGGGTTAATTCCAGGTAGTATTTCAATAATTGGAATTATCCAAAACGAAACGATTTTCGGTGTTGAAGGTGGTATTGCAAGTCCATTTTTTGATGATCTTAAATTAACGAAAATAATTGAACCAAATACAGGCTATAATCTGGGGATTGAGAATATTGTTTTAAAAGTTGAAAACTATGGCCTAAATACACAAAGTAACTTTGATGTTCAATATCGTGTTGATGGTAGCGAATGGATAATAGAAACAATTGCAGGCCCTCTTTCATTTGAGGAATCCATAATTTACACTTTTAACCAAGCTTATGATTTCTCATCCTTCAGTGAATATTTTATTGAGGCAGAAATAATTCTACCAGGTGATGACAATCCTCTAAATAACTCACGCTTTAAAAATATTGAGAACTTAAATTCTTTAGTATGGTGCGAATATTCAATTACAATGTGGGATGATTATGGTGATGGCTGGAACGGTGGATATGTTCAAATATTCGGTGACGGTATCGAATTTATTAATGCTACTTTAGCAACAGGAGCAGGTCCGGAAACTATTGAATTTCTTGTTCAAGACGGCTCTTTCCTAACTGCTGTTTGGACTCCGGGCGGATGGTCTTATGAATGTTCTTATGCAATTTATGATAAAGACAACAATCTAATTTTTGAAGATGGTATGGGTGGTACCGAGCCTACCGGTGGTGACATTGGTTATGCTTCTTGCTATATACCTGATTTTGATGCCGGGATAACTGCAATAATTTCTCCTGAAAACGGGACAAATCTGGGTAATGAAATTGTAATAGTTAATATTCACAACTTTGGAGTATTAGAACTTATAGATATTCCTGTTGGCTTTATAGTTGATAATGGCACAATGATTATGGAAATTGCTCCCGGGCCAATTAACTATGGTAGCAATTTTGAATATACATTTACTGCGACAGCAGATCTAAGCGAATATGGCCCTCATAATATTGAGGTTTGTGCATTTCTTGATGGAGATGAAAATCCGGAAAACGATTGCTTAGAAAAATATATATTTAATTATATGGATGCACCTAATCAAATATTTAATTTGTCTGCGGGTTATCAATTTATTTCATCCGCTATTATTTCTCCTGATCCTGATATGACAGTAGTTATGGCGGACATTCTAAATGAGAATCTTGATTTTGTAAGGAATTCACAAGGACAAACTTTACGAAAAATCGGCCCGAACTGGATTAATGGAATTGGCGATTGGATTACTGAAGAGGGGTATCTTGTTAAAATGTTTGACGAAGATTCATTTACTATTGAAGGTGAATTAGCTAATTCTTCAACTCCTATTCCATTATATTCGGGTTACCAGTTTGTAAGTTACTTGCCTATGATACAAATTGATGCCTTAGATGCATTTGGAAGTATAATTGGAGATAACCTTGATTTCATCAGAAATTCAGAGGGGCAAACTTTACGAAAAATCGGTCCAAATTGGATAAATGGAATTGGTAATGCTATTCCAAAACAAGGGTATTTAGTAAAAATGATCAATAACGATGAGATAATTTACCCTTCTGCTTCCTGTGGATTTCCTTTCATTGATAGTCGTGATGGTCAAACTTATAATACAATACAAATTGGTGATCAATGTTGGATGGCAGAAAATCTGAATATCGGAGTTCAAATTGATGGTCTTTTAACAATGTCGGATAATTCAATAATTGAAAAATATTGTTATGATAATGACTCAGCCAATTGTGAAATATATGGAGGTTTATATCAATGGAATGAAATGATGCAGTATTCTACAACTCAAAACATACAGGGAATTTGTCCGGATGGCTGGCATTTGCCTTCTGATGCCGAATTATTTGAGATGGAAAATTATCTTGACCCAAGTATTAATAACCCAAATACACCCGGATGGAGAGGGATAGATTGCGGTGAAAAATTACTTGCAGGTGGCTCATCAGGATTTGAAGCTTTATTAGCAGGCCAAAGGAAGTGGGATAACGGAGAATTTCTTGCAATTGGAGAATTTACAAACTTTTGGAGTTCAACAATTAATCCTTATAACCCAACTGATTCATGGTGGAGGGCTCTTCAGGTCAATAATCCACAATCACAACGTAATGGAGGAAGCAAACTTTTTGGGCTTTCGGTTCGTTGTTTAATGGATGAGATAAATACTTGTGTTGATCCGATTACCGATCCCCGTGATGGACAAGTTTACAATATAGTACAGATTGGTAGTCAATGCTGGATGGCAGAAAACCTTAATATTGGAGAACAAATTAATGGCCTTCTAACAATGTCGGATAATTCAATAATTGAAAAATATTGTTATGATAATGATTCAGTCAATTGTGAAATATTTGGTGGTTTATATCAATGGAATGAAATGATGCAATATTCCATAAATCAAAGCATCCAGGGAATATGTCCTGATGGTTGGCATTTACCTTCCGATGCCGAATGGTTTGAAATGGAAAATTATCTTGACCCAAGTATTAATAATCCGGATTTAACCGGATGGAGAGGGATAAATTGTGGAGAACAATTGCTTGCAGGAGGCTCTTCAGGATTTGAAGCTTTATTTGCAGGATTAAGAAAATGGGATACAGGTATATTTCAGAATATTGGATTATCAGCTCACTTTTGGACATCTACAATAAACCCATATAATAACGAACATTCTTGGTTTAGAATACTTGAAACTAACAACTTTCAGGTATATCGTAATGGTGCAAGCAAGCTTTTTGGAGCATCAGTTCGTTGTTTAAGGGATGAAATAAGTATTTCTTCCAAAAAAACGGTCTCAATATTAAATGATAAAAAAACAAAAAAACATATTTTAAGAACTGATTATTTTAGCTTTGAAGGAGGTAATCCAGCCGATCCGGTTTATACCTTATATTTAGAAGGTTTGGAAATTGGCGATGAAATAGCAGCCTTTGATGGAGATAATATAATTGGTGCAACGAAAGTAAATTCTGAAAAAACTTTTGATAATGAACTTCCTGTATTTAGTACAATTGTAAATGGAAAAGGCTATGAAGCGGGAAAACCAATAATTTTAAAGATTTGGGATTTCTCAACTCAAAGTATCATTCCTTTTGAATACACTATGATGGATCCATATAATGAAGCATATATGAATAATACTTATCCTGAAAAAGATGGATTATATAGTATAATTAAAATTTCTAAAGATGTAAATAATATTGAAAATGTTAAGGAAACCATTTCAATATTTCCAAATCCTTCGGATGGAATATTTAATATTTCAATCGAAGGAGTGAGTGGTAGAATTCAGATAAAAGTGTTTGATGTTCAAGGAAATGATTATCGCCTCTTTGAAATTGAAGGAACAAGAAATATGACAACAGAACAACTTGATCTAAAAGATTTAGCGGCAGGAGTTTATTTTATAAGATTTAGCGGCAAAGATTTTAGTCAGGTTAAGAAAATTGTAATTCAATAATCTTTAACATAAATTTTATAATATTATGAAAAAACTTACAAATTTATTTATTTTGATGATCCTCGGATCATCAGTTTTGTTTGCTCAAATAAATACAAAGAAGCAAATCAAAAACAAAGCCAGGGTAAGTCTTACAGATGTTGACCCTGCTGTTAGAATAAATCCAAATTATTCATCTTTTGTAACGGATGACCTCTTCGATCATCAATTTCAATTTGCTTGCGGCGATGCTACAGGTGAGGCAGGTATCGAAACCAATGGCGATTACATCTACACCTCAAAATGGAATGGTGATGGATTTTTCTGTTATGAAATGGATGGTACTTTTTTAGGATGGTTTCCGGTAAGCGGCGAAGCTGCGGTGAGAGACCTTGCTTATGACGGTACTTATTTCTATGGTGCTGCGGCAAGCACTCAATTATTTGAAATGGATTTTATGGGACAATCAGGTACTTTGATCAGTACACTAACTGCTGCTGTTGCTACAAGAGCTTGTGGTTATAATCCTGATTATGATGCCTTCTATGGAAACGATTGGAGTACGCCTATTACACTTTATGACCGTACAGGCGGAATTATTAATCAATTTAACTGTGGTGCTCATGAAAGTTATTACGGATTTGCATGGGTAAATGATGCCGGATCTGCATGGCTTTATGGCTTTGCTCAAGGAGGTGGTGTTAACGCATGTGACCTTGTTCAAATTGATCCTGAAACAGGTTTTGAAACAGGTGTTGTTTTTGATGCTATCGGATATAGTTCAATCGGTGGTGGTATTGCCGGTGGTTTAGCCAGTTTTGATACTTACGTACCAGGTATTTGGACATTACTCGGAATTATCCAAAACGAAACTATTTTCGGTGTTGAAGGTGGTATTGCAGGCCCTCCACCTGATCTTGATCTTAAACTCACAGGAATTTATGAACCAAACACAGGTTTTAGTCTCGGAGTTGAAGATATTGTGATTGGAGTTAAAAATGCAGGTGCTATTACACAAAGTAATTTTGATGTTCAATATCGAGTTGATGGTGGTGCATGGGTAAGCGAAACAATTCCAGGCCCTCTTGCAATGGGTGAATCCATTACATACACTTTTAACCAAGCTTATGATTTCTCTGCATTTGGTGAATATTATATCGAAGCAGAAGTTATTCTCGCAGGTGATGAACATCCTGAAAACAACTCAAGCGATAAAACTATCGAAAATCGGGATCCTTCAGAATGGTGCGAATATTCAATCACATTGTGGGATGATTATGGTGATGGCTGGAATGGTGGATTCGTCCAAATATTCGGTGACGGTGTTGAATATATAAATGCTACAATAGTTTCAGGAGCCGGCCCTGAAACTTATGAATTCCACGTTCAACATGGCTCATTCTTGACAGCAATTTATACTCCGGGTGGTTGGCCTCATGAAAACTCTTATGCTGTTAATAATCAAAATGGAACTATTATTTTTTTAGATGGTATGGGTGGTGTTGCGCCAACAGGTGGAAATATTGGTTTTGCTTATTGCTGGACAGCAGTTTATGATGCAGGGATAACTGAAATAATTTCCCCTGATAATGGGATGAATTTGGGTAATGAAGTTGTAACGGTTGATATTCACAACTTTGGTCTAACAGAACTTATAGATATTCCTGTTGGTTTTGCAGTTGATAATGGAACAATGATTATGGAAATCGCTCCGGGGCCAATTAGCATAGGTAGCAGTTTTGAATTTACTTTTACTGCACCAGCAGATCTAAGTGAATATGGCCCTCATAATATTGAAATCTGTACATTTCTTGAGGTAGATGAAAATTCCTTTAATGATTGCCTTGATAAAAATATTTTTAATAACATGGAAACACCTAATCAAATATTTAATCTATCTGCCGGCTATCAATTTATTTCATCATTAATTATTTCTCCCGATCCTGATATGATAGTAGTTATGGCAGATATTCTAAATGAAAATCTTGATTTTGTTAGAAATTCACAAGGACAAACTTTACGAAAAATTGGCCCGAACTGGATTAATGGAATCGGTGATTGGATTAGTGAAGAAGGCTACCTTGTAAAAATGTTTGGCGAAGACTCATTTACTATTGAAGGAGAATTAGTTGATCCTACAACTCCTATCTCATTATATGCCGGTTACCAATTTGTAAGTTATTTTTCTTTAACTCCAATTGATGCTCTCGAAGCGTATGAAACTATTATTGGTGATAATCTTGATTTTATCAGAAACTCACAGGGGCAAACTTTAAGAAAAATTGGCCCGAACTGGATAAATGGAATTGGGAATTGTGTTCCCAAGGAAGGTTATTTGGTTAAAATGATCAATAATGATGAATTAATATATCCTTCGACTTATTGTGGATATTCTTTAATTGATAATCGGGATGGGCAAAAATATAATACTATAGGAATTGGAGATCAATGCTGGATGGCTGAAAATCTGAATATTGGAATTCGAATTGATGGAGTTCAAACAATGTCGGATAATTATATAATTGAAAAATATTGTTATGATGATGACACAATCAATTGTTATATATATGGCGGTTTATATCAATGGGATGAAATGATGCAATACAAAACAACTCAAAGCGAACAGGGAATATGTCCCGATGGATGGCATTTACCTTCTGATGCGGAATGGTTTAAGATGGAAAATTATCTTGACCCAAGTATTAATGATCCAAATTCAACATTTTGGAGGGGAACAAATTGTGGAGAAAAAATGCTTGCAGGTGGCTCGTCAGGATTTGAAGCTTTGTTATCTGGAAAAAGGGTGTATAATACAGGAATATTTCAAAATATTGGAATAAAGGCCTATTTCTGGACATCTACAATTAATCCTTATAATACAATACATGCATGGTGGAGGATGCTTGAAGTCTACAACAATCAAGCCTACCGCAATGGTACAATGAGATCAGATGGTTTTTCTGTACGTTGTTTAAGGGATTTGTCAATAGGCTTTTCAGGAAAAAGTGTCAAAAATAATGAGATTAATAATGAAGATTTGAGATTTAATAACTTATCATCAAAAACTTATTTTGAATTTGAAGGAGGAAATCCTGCTGACCCAGTTTATACAATCTATATTGAAGATCTAAATATTGGCGATGAAGTAGCAGCCTTTGATGGAGATATAATGATTGGTGCATTGAAAGTAAATTCTGAAAACAAATTTGATAACGAACTTCCGGTATTTAGTACAATTAGTAATGGAAAAGGCTATAAAGCAGGAAAACCAATAATTCTAAAGATTTGGGATTCCTCAACTCAAAGTATTATTCCTTTTGAATTCACCATGATTGACCCATATAATGAAGCATATATGAATAATACTTATCCATCAGAAGATGGATTATATAGCATAATTAAAATTTCAAAAGATGTAAATAATATTGAAAACACAGAAGAAACCATTTCAATATTTCCAAATCCTTCAGATGGAATATTTAATATCTCAATCGAAGGTGTAAATGGAAAAATTCAGATAAAAGTGTTTGATATTCATGGAAATGATTATCGATTCTTTAAAATTGTAAGAAATAGCAGCTTAACGACACAACAACTTGATCTAAAAGAATTAGCTGCCGGGGTTTATTTTATAAGCTTTAGCGGCAAAGACTTTAGTCAGGTTAAGAAAATTGTGATTCAATAAAATTTATTTATGGATACTATCTTTCAAAAAGGTAGTATCCTTTAAAAAATCAATATGTTCTATATTATCACAATAATTAAGTCTGCTTTTTTTGATACGCTTCGGTAATTTGCTTGGCAATTATTTCGCCGGAAAATTTTTGCTGAAACATAGAATGAATTTTCTTATTATCAAACTTTGTTTGCGTAAGGAGAGATAATCCTTTTATCCAGTCATTTACATTGTTATCAACAAGAACCCCACATGTTTTGAAAACTAATTCTGGAATTGCTCCTACTTTGGATGCAATAACAAGTGTTCCTGTCATCAAAGCTTCAGCCACAACCAAGCTAAAAGTCTCTACATTTGTTGCGTGAATTAAATAATCCGATTTATGAAATAGAATTGCCAATTCGTTTTTCGGTACGAATCCATAAAATTTCGTTTCTATATTGGTTTGTTCAGATTCCTTTTTTATCCACTCAACAAGATTTCCATTGCCCACTATATGTAAAACAATCTTTTTGTGAGTATATTTTTGAAATTCCGATAGTGCTTGAATCATAATATCAGGCCTTTTGGCAAAGTTTTTTGTCTTCTTCCATGTTGCAACGGCAATAAATTGTATTGAGTCAGGAACCGGATTTTTTTTAACATACTTAAAAATACGATTATCAACCACATTTGGTACTACTATTAGTTTATTAAGATCGTTGATGAACGGCTCAATTTTATTTTTCAGGAAATGGGAAACAGGGAAAATTCGCAATGCATCATTATAAGCCTTTTTCCCGTATTTACCAAAAATATGGCTTTTCAAAAACTTTGCAGAATTGCTCCAATGTTCTGAAATCACATAAGGAATATTGAATCTCTTTGCAATGAAACGAGTTAATATCCCTGCCGGGAAAATTACATTACCGTGAATTATCTCAGGAGTAAAATTATTTGGTAGGTTCTTTATTAATTGCCTATAGAAAATCCAATTAAATATGGGTGAAAAGTAATAAATGAATTTATAAAACAAGGATGAGATTGAAAACTCTATTGTAAACATATTGTTTTGATTACTCTTAACTTTAATATCATGTTTAAATAAATGTCTTGCTTGTTCAAGATTTACATGAAAAACAACCACATTATTTAATGAAGATAAGGCAAAAGCGTGCTCACGAATAAAAACTCCTTTATAAGGTGATTTTTTAGTTGGATACCAAAAAGTTACAAAAAGCACATTCATTGTTCTATTTATTAATAAATGTCTTTTTCAAAAATAGACGTCTAAAATAATCAAAAGAATCTTGTGGGTTTTGTAATCCGATTGCATCTTTTAAAGATATTGTGTTAAGTGCTTTCATTTTAGTATTATAATCATTAAACACGCATATATCTGTAATTAATTTATCTAGGTTTTTTTGAATTTCTTCTCTGTCGGTTTTAGATAGTGTACTACATAAAATCAGACACTGACATAAATAAGCATAAAAGTAAAAATGATCAAATAAAATTGAGTTAGAAATTATTTTTTGATCAATCTCAATTATATGTTTATCCTTAGAAATTAAAATATTTAAATGGGTATAATCTCCATGAAGTTGATTCATATTAAATGATTCTCCTTTCATAAGCCTTTTCCATCTTTGTTCCAATGCACTTTGAATATATTCCCACTTTTGATGAAATTCTTTTTTTGAGTATTCAATAATTAGGGGTAAACCAAAATATTCATTTGCATCCCAATTTGAGTCATTTTGTTTTTTTATATATACTTTAATGGGTAAATCATTATCACAAAATTCAAATAAAACTTGCTTGTTGTTATTAAAATATGCAAGCTCAATTCCTTCAACAGGTACAGGAATACTAATTTTTCTTTTAACTGTAAAAAAAACATATAACCAATGCCCTAAAATTGTTTTTCTAAACCTAAGAAGAAATTTATTTTTTGGTGATATTTGAATATAAAGCGATTGAAAAACATACGATTTAAAAAATTTTCGACTGGTATATAATATCATTAAGTTTTGTTGTTTCGGAAAACAATAAAATTTCTGTTTCATGGATAATTAATCAAAACAAATCAATAATTTTCTGTTTTTTTGAACCGGATCATCCTCTGATTTTTCATTGATTAGCTGAACATTGTTATATAAATGTTTCAGATAATTTATTTGTTTCTCTTGCTGTTCTGATGATCCGTTGGTTTCAAAAAGCATTTGAGTACTTATACTTTTTGAAAAAGCTATAAGTTCTTTCCAGTTTTTTAGCCATTTGCAAATGGATAGTAAAAAGCAAATGTCAACTTTTTGTCCGGATATGAAATCTTTTAAATACTCCAAATTTTCGTTTTCAAAATTAATAACAAAGAAATTCAAATGTGTATTATTTGAAAATGATTTTATTTTATTTGCCGTATTGATCATCCTGTAATCATAATCAACACCAATACCTTCTTTTATCTTATCGGCAAGAGCATGTAACATCCCACCCTGATTGCATCCAAGATCCAAAACTTTTTTATCCATAAAATTATAAGGTACATCCTTTAAGCGTAATTCAGGATTTCGTTGACCTTTCAAAATTTTATTTCCAATCTTTATTGTATGGTAGCCACTATTATAAAACTCTCCAGAGTAGGAAACGCCACTTTCTTTTGTATAATTTATGAGGTTGATTATTTTTCGACTTTCTCGGTCAAAACCATTAATTGTTTCAGCTTCTAAGTCAAGCCGTGGGGCAACGAATTTAGGTCTTTTATGTAAATATTTGTGAAATACTTTTTTAATCATTTTTTATTTTTTTTGCAAAAATACTACTTTCAACTTTTTACTTTATAAACTTTAAATAAACTTTAACCCGTGAATTAATATCCGGTGATAATTTTAAAAAATAAACCGGTAAAGAATAAAGGATCAACATCGAAACACTTCTTACAATAATATCAATTACAAAATTATCAAAACGCGGAATTGCGGCTCCAATGAAATAAACTAATAATCCAATTAAAATAATTATTATAAACTTGAGATTGTAAGGTTGCATTTTGTATTTGACAAACAACAACAAATATCTGCTAAAAACATAAATAAGAGCAGAAAACATTGAGGCAATTGCAGCTCCTGTCATTCCCCAAATTGGAATAAAAATCAAATTTGTTATCACAAGTAAAGCAAGAAGAAACAACATAAACCATGTCAAATACCTGTATTCCTTCGATGTAACTATAATTGTACCGCTTACTCCGGCAAGCATATCGAATAAATTTGCCAGCCCGATAAAAAATATAACATATTTACCAGCCTCATATTCTTTTGGAAGCATTTCAAAAATATTATCAATATTTGCCCAAATTCCAATAAAGATCAGTAAACCGAAAATAAACTGGTTCAGGCAACTTTTCTTATAAATGTCGTCGATTATTTTTAAGTCATTGTCTTTCCATGCATCAGCAAGAACTACTGAGGAGATTTTTTTTAAAGCCCTTGACGGAATAATTATTAATGTCCCGAAAAAGAAAGTAATTCCATAAATACCGGTCGAAGATAAATCCACTAATTGATTTACCATTATGCTGTCGATATTCAGAATTGCCATGTTTGAAAAACCTACAATTATTCCGAAAATGCTAACGCTAAACATTGAACGTTTTAAGTCTTTAGAAATAAAATCCAACTGTGGTTTTAAACTAATTTCCTTTTCAGAAATCAAAAAAATGCTAATCAAAATCACAGGAATTGCATAACAACAAACATATAATAAAACGAATGTCGGAAAACTTATATAATTAAAAAAGAATAATAAAAGTGAGATTAAAATAAAAATTCGTTGCACAAAATCCTTTAATGCTGTCCCGATAATTGCATTAAACAAAACTTTGTAAAAATTATCAAGCATATAAAACAAAGCAGTACAGATGATCATAGGAATTATATAATAAACATATTTTGTAAGAAGAAGATTTTCACCACCTCCACTTCTTTCCAAAACAGAGTCTTTAAGCAGAAAAAACAAAATCAAGGAAACAATTACTCCTATTAAAGTAACAACTAAGGCAATAAAAAAGAAACCGTTATGATTTTTTTGTTTATCTCTGAAAAAAGTAAATAACCTGGTCGTAACACTATTAAATCCCAAACCGGCGAGTTGTGCAAATAAAACCGAATAAGAAACAATCAATTTTATTACACCATTTTCATCAGTTGATAAAGTTCGCGGAAGTAAAAGTCCTGTAATTATAAAACCCAACAATACACCAAGATATGAATACATTGCCCCTTTAATTGTCTGCCTTCTAATTATTCCCATTCCATTAATTTGAATAATTTATAATGCAAGATTATAATAATTATTTCAATTATTCTAATTATTAATAATACTTTTGTTAAATAAAAATATAATTTAAATTAAGTGGTACTACTATAAATTTAGTGGAGAAAATAGATAAATGCAAAAATGATTGAATGCTAAAATGCTATAATAAAAATAATACACAAAATGAGGAAATTTAATATTGTAATATTCATGCTATTTATTATCAACGATTTAATTGTTATGAAATATTTAAGCATTGTAGCAATTTATCATTATAAATTAATTTATTATTAGTAGAAGCAAAAAATTATGATACCACTAAAATCGCAGTAGAACCAAATTAGTAATCAATGACTGATAAATTATTAAATATCTGTTTTATTGGCGCCGGCTCAATAGGTACATCTTTAGGGAATATTCTTTCTATTAAAAAAAACCTTAAAATAACCTTGTTTTCAATAGAGGAAGATGTTGTGGAATCAATTAATTTTAAAAACATTAACTCAAAATATTTTCCAAATATTATTCTTAATCCGGCACTTACGGCCTCAATGGATCCAAATACTTTAAAATCGGCTGATATTATTTTTCTTGCCATTCCATCTTCTGTTTTGGTAAAATATATTTTTGAAATCAAAGATTATATAAATCCCAAGACAATTTTAATTAATCTGGCAAAGGGTTTTGGGATAAATCATAAAATCATTACCGAAAGTCTTTCCGAGGAATTACCAAACCCTGTTTGCTCATTAAAAGGGCCGGCATTTGCCCGTGAAATTATTAATAAAAACCCAACAGCTCTGACCTTTGCTTCACAAGATAAAAAGTTTACAGATATTATTTCAGATGTTTTTTCAGGAACAAATATTCACCTTGATTTTTCATCGGACATCAGGGGAGTGGAAATTGCAAGTATTTTAAAAAACATTTATGCCATCATTATTGGGATCGTGGATGCAAATTTCGATTCGCCAAATCTAAGGTTTTTGATACTAACTAAAGCTTTTAAAGAGATGAAAACTCTTTTGATGCAATTTGGTGGTAAAAGAAATACATTATTCAAATATTGTGGTTTTGGAGATTTCAGTCTGACTGCTTTAAACGATTTGAGTCGCAATCGTACTTTAGGATTATTGATCGGCAAAGGTTTTTTTACTGCCGATATTTCCGATAAAGTTCTTCTCGAAGGAAAAGTGGCAACGATAGTTTTTTGTGAAGAAATTTCAAAAACCAATTCTTTGAAAAAATTTCCATTAATTACGGAATTGTATAAAGTTTTTATCGGGGAATATGATGTTACGCAGTTTGTAAAACATATTTTGAAATAAAAAGCAGAGACGTTGCATGCAACGTCTCTACTTAAAGATTTCCAATTTATTTTTTGGCCTGAATTCATCTAACCACTTAAAACCCTTTAAAATTTTCTCCTCTGCCGAAAGATCGTTTTCAGGAAATAATGTTTCATCTGGATTCTCTAAATATAAAATATCTTTAACTTTATTATCGTTTAAAAAAATAATCATATAACTTGAAACCGATTTATTTATTCCAATTAATTCTCTTTCTTTGTTTTCGTCTTCATCAATTATATAATAAATAGTTTCGGCATTTCCCGATACAAATATTTTTCGCAACTCATTATCTTTGAAATGCCCAATCATATTTTTTCCTTTTATTTGATTAAAACCCAAAGAGTCGTTTTGTGAGATTATAAAAGCAGAATTATAAAGTGTCAAAGAATCAGCCATTTTATTTGTAATTGCAATTTTTATTGAATCTGCGGTCAATTGATTTTCTTCAGACCAGATCGCCGGATCATTGTAAAAACTAATAGTAGAATCTACAAAATCATAAATAAGTGAATCGCATAAACCCTGCAAACTTTTTCTATAAAACTTAGCTTTATAATAGGCAAACATTTTCTTTGTCGATTGCGTACTGTCAAACGTAATTATCAAACTATCAGCATGTAAAAAAAGGGAATCTTTTTTGTCGATAAAAATTGCTTCCGCACTATCGGTAAGATATACAAATTCTTTTGTTTTATTATATCGTAAATAATTTCCTTTGGCAACTGTATTTTGAACCGTGTCGATAATTGTGATATTATTAAATGCTTCACCAAATCCCGATAATTTGTCATAAAAAACAGTATCGGCTTTTATCGTTTGTTCCTTATCAATAATGACAACATTCTTTTTGAGCAGTGTGACATCTGTTCCGGTATTATACCATCCATCTTCACAATAAACATATTTACTTTCACCTATTAAATTAGTAGGACCCTGAAAATATGCAATCTCCGTAAGAGTATTATACATCAGGCTATCGGATGTCATTACATAATCGGGATTTATTAAAACCACACTATCCTTAAAAAAGAATTTTTTTTGTTTTGTAAAATAATATCCTATCAAACTCGTCAGTTGATTATCTTTATTAACAATTTTCCCGCCCAAAAAATAATTGGCAACCTTTGTTTTTCGATTATAAATCAAATCATTTGTTGTGAGTGTGGTTTGCTTATCAATGAGTGTAACATTATCGTGAAGTTCGGCAATCCTTGTGTTTCCGTCATAATTTAACAGATCACTGTAAATATCTAAAGTATCGCCTGATTTGATATGAACATGACCGAAAGCATCAATATTGTTTTCTTTTTTATTCAGATAGGCGCTATCGCAAAAAAGATAAGCACTATCAAGTTCAAATTCAGCATTGCCGATAATTCTTTCAATATCTTCACCAAGGTTTTTGTCGTTTTTCCAAAAATCTGCTTTTATAAGTTTTATTATTGAGCTTTGTTGACAAAAAGCATCACCAATAAAAACAAAGAAAAAGAACAGGATGAAAAAATTTATTAACTGATTTCTCATAGTGATTTTCATATTATGCTAAAACGACAAATATATTATTTATCGCAAAAGTACTGAAATTTGTAATCCTAAATTCTTAGATTTTTATCAACCTTTTATATCCGTTGTTGCGGAATTAAGGTTAAATCAAATCTGTTTTAATATCTTTGCAAAAAAATAATTAAAAAATGGGAAAAGTATTAGGAATTGGAAATGCACTGGTTGATATAATGACAAAGTTAGAAAGTGATGAATTATTGAATGTTTTTTCATTACCTAAGGGGAGTATGCAACTTGTCGATAATGTATCGGTGAAAAAAGTCATGAGTGGCACCGAACATCTTGAAAAGAAAATTTCGTCGGGTGGCTCTGCTGCAAACACTATCCATGGACTTGCAAAGTTAAACATCGAAACAGGTTTTATGGGAAAAGTTGGTGATGACGAATTTGGGTTATTTTTTGAAAACGACCTGAAAAAAAGCGGAATAAGCCCAAAACTATATAAATCGAATACAAATTCGGGTCATGCGGTGGCATTAATCAGCCCTGATTCTGAACGAACTTTTGCAACTTTCCTCGGTGCAGCAGTCGAACTTTCGGCTGATGATTTATCTTCATCTCATTTTAAAGATTTCGATTATTTCCATATTGAAGGCTACCTCGTTCAAAACCACGATTTGATTGAAAAAGCCCTTAAACTTGCAAAAGAAAATAATTTAAAAATATCGCTTGACCTTGCCAGTTACAATGTGGTTGAGGAAAACCTTGAGTTTTTGAATTCAATAGTCGAAAAATATGTTGATATAGTTTTTGCCAACGAAGAAGAAGCTAAAGCGTTTACAGGAAATGAGCCGGTAGAAGCATTAAACACCTTAGCTGAAAAATGTGAAATTGCGGTCGTAAAAATTGGCAGCAAAGGCTCGTTAATCAAAAATGGAGATGATATTTTTGAAATCGGGATCATTGACGTAAATCCAAAAGATACAACAGGAGCGGGTGATCTTTATGCCTCGGGTTTTCTTTTTGGTCTCGTAAAAGGTTTTTCTTTACAAAGATGCGGTGAAATTGCCTCCATACTTTCAGGAAAAGTAATTGAAGTAATTGGGGCAAAAATGGATAATGATCGCTGGGAAGATGTTCACAAAATGATCGAAAATAAAATTTGTGTATAGCAGCTAAATAGTTATACCAATTATTTTACACTGTGAATATACTTACCTATTACGTCAAGCAAATCATCTTTTTTTACGGGTTTTGATAAAAATTCATTTGCACCAAGACCAAGGACTTTTTCCTTTTGTCCAACCCAGGCATAAGCCGTTTGCGCGATAATGGGCAAATTAGGTCTTATTTTGCGAATTTCTTTTATTGCATCAAGGCCGGTCATTTTTGGCAATTTCAAATCCATCAAAACAAGATCAACATTCGGATTGTTTTTACAAAATTCAACTGCTTGCAATCCATCTGTTGTTATTTCTACCTCAGCTTTTGTAAGTTTTAATAAGGCACTAAAAAACATATAATTATGCTCGACATCTTCAACAATTAGTATTAGTTTCCCGTGCCAGTTTGGATATTTACCAGAATTTGCCATACCGTAATAATTTTAATTATTTGATTTTTAAGGACAATTTTATTTTCTTTCAAAAGTAATAAAAATTTTTAAATAAATCTTACGAAAATAATATTTTCATAATCAATAATAAATTTACTGATCAACAATAACATGAAACTGGATTCTGGATACTGGATACATGAAACCGGATACAACTTGAAACCTGAAACCCGAAACTTAGAACCTGTGATTTTAAATAATTCTCAAAATTTTATTCAAGAAAAATTTAACACTTCCAAAAATCCTGTAAGTTTTGTATTTCACGGTGGATCGGGTTCGCCACAG
>Ga0255398_1037_pt1 | contig 18613 bp, 10 predicted proteins | sample ANMaggSeSYBR01K3_FD_182119 | JGI IMG/M metagenome (GOLD analysis project Ga0255398, IMG submission 182119) | Sediment cell enrichment communities from methane seep in Santa Monica Basin, California, United Staets - ANME aggregate JGI... | ecosystem: Environmental > Aquatic > Marine > Cold seeps >...
GTTTACGATCTGGATTGTGACGGCAAGGCTGAGCTTTACGTCAAGGCAGGAGAAGGCGATCCCAGGGAGATCGACGGGCATGTACTTACAGGGGAGGAGTACCTGGTGAAAATAGATGGTTTGAGCGGCAAGATCGTTAAAAAAATTCCATGGTTCAGCCGGGAGGGTTTTAATACAGTCAGCCATTTGACCCGCAACTACCTAACAATAGCATACCTGGATGGCAAAAAGCCTTCTCTGATAATGCAGAGAGGTCTTTATACTTTAATTAAGACCGGCGCTTTTGATGCCGATCTGAAAAAGATCTGGTACTGGGAAGCTTCAGGGGATGATGAAAAATACCAGTTACAGGCGCAACACGGTATTATCTCGGCTGATATAGATGGCGACGGGCGGGATGAGCTGGTTCTCGGCTCGTCTGTCCTGGACGATAACGGGAAAGCCCTGTGGACTACAGGCCTTGGACATAATGATGTCGGGTATGTGGCTGATATCGATCCTCTTAGGCCGGGATTGGAAATATTCTACGGACTCGAATCACGTCAGGAAGAGAAGAACGGTGTGTGTCTGGCAGATGCAAAAACAGGCAAGATAATCTGGGGATACAAAGGCCGGACGACACATGTTCACAGCCAGGGAATGCTGGGTGATATCGATGCTTCCCACCCCGGAATGGAATGCTATGCCGGGGAAAGCGACCACAGCAGGTTCTGGCTTTACTCCGCCCAGGGTGAACTTTTATCCGATAAAAGCTTCGGCACTCTTGCGCCCAGGGCTTTATGGTGGGATGCCGACCCGCAAAAAGAGATAGAATGTAAGGGAAGGATATTCAATTATAATGGCGGGACAATTATGAAGATTGAAGGCCGTGTGATAGGAATCGCAGATTGCCTGGGCGATTGGAGAGAGGAAATAATTACCAGTCTCCCCGGTGAAATCCGTATCTACTCCACTACGATCCCAACTGATACCCGCCGGATTTGTCTTATGCAGGACAGGCAATACCGACTGGGTGTTACAGCTGCTTCCATGGGCTATTTCTATCCGCCCCAGATAGGCGGAACAGAGATACCTTAGTTTTAATCATTCAGCAATGTTAAGATATATTGACAACCGAAAGAAATCATAAAAAAGAGAGTCCGATTAACCTATTGAAGATCAAGCCTGTCTGGATAATAGTTAAATCGAAATACTACCCCATTGTTCCGCAGCTTATTACTTTGTCTGTTTTCGTGGTACTATTTATTGGCAGTATAGGCGTCGGCTATGATCCTAAGATTGCCCCTTACATTGCCAACACCAATTTGGCAAATCAGATTGTGTGGAACATCTGGTGGCCGTTTACCCTGGTTATTGCTGCAATTGCAGGGCGTCTATGGTGTTCAGTCTGTCCCCTGGAACTTGTAAACTCCCTGGGAAGCAGAATAGGCTTGAAGAAAAAAGCACCAGGTTTTTTAAGGAGCGGATGGGTAGTAACTCTGTTATTTGCATTCATTCTTTTTGGCGCCGGTAAATATTTGGGCCTTCGGGCAGTGCCGCGGACTCTGGCAATCTATCTCGCCACCATTGTATCTCTTTCATTAATATTAGGCCTGATCTACGAAAAACGCTCATTCTGTTCGTATGTGTGCCCTCTTGGCAGTATTCTCGGTATGTATTCATATATCGCCGGAACTGAATGGCGGGCAGATGATCCGGCAGTTCGCAAAGAATGCAAGACCAAAGAGTGTGTGGCGAAAAAAAACCGTTACAAACTGACCGGCCACTCCTGTACCTCGAATCTCAATCCTGCCAATATTCCCGATAATCGTCAATGCCTGCTCTGCACACATTGTCTGACAGCTTGTCCTTCAACAAATTTCAGGTTTTCCCTGCGCCTGCCATTTACCGATTTCTTTAAAAATATCAAGCTGACCACTGCTGAAATGGGTATCCTTATGCTCCTTATCGGTTTTGTCAATAACAACTGGCATGCACTTGTTGTTTTCACCCTGGTGCCATTGCTACTCTGTCTGCTGGTTTCATGGAAGTCTCTGAAACCCATGCTCAATGCCTTTATGGTGCTTCTTATTCCCACAACAGCTGCTGCCCATATGCTACATGCATTCCGGGGTGTGATATGGAATTGGCCTTTTTACAAACTCAATTTTCAGGACCCGTTGGGTGTCCGCACAGCCACTTTGCTGGCAGAGAAAACACTGGTTATCGACCACAGCGGGCTGGGTTCTGCCTGGAACCTGTTAGGCACCACGACAGGATTGCTCTACGGGGCTGTGTTTGCAGTATCCGCGGTGATCATACTTAAAAGCCCTTTAACTGAGAGTATTAACCGGACCGGGAAACTGTTTTTGATATTAAGTGTAGCTTCCTACATTGCCAGTTTTTATATTAAAATTTAATTATGGAAAAGCAATTCAGAAGAGTTAGTGTGATTACACAAAGCAACCTGCTGTTTCTAGTATTGTCAGCCCTGTTACTAATGTTTCATTCCCCTGGTTCTGCACAGGGTATTCATCCATCTGAAACAAATCCATTCTACTGGGAATTCAGGGAGAAACCCTGCCTTCTGGTGGGCGGTTCGGTCGATGATGACCTGTTCCAGGTCTCCTGGTTTGAGCCTCACCTTGACACCCTTGCAGCCTGCGGAGGTAACTACATCCGCAATACCATGAGCCCGAGTGCAAGCCAGCGCTGGCCTTTCGATAAAAAAGATGGCAAATACGACATGACCACTTTAAACCCCGACTATTGGGATGATGTAAACCGGCTGCTTAATGCGGCATCCGACCGCGACATAGTGGTGCAGATCGAAGTCTGGGCTACTTTCAGTTATTACCGCGATACCTGGACCAACCATAACCCGTTTAATCCGGCAAATAATACCAACTACACCGTCGAGGAATCCGGCCTGCCTGTTGTGAACACCAGCCACCCGGCCCGGGCCGACAACCCGTTCTTCCGCACCGTACCGGAATACATGAACAACACTGTTGTGCTTCCCTATCAGCAAAAGTTTGTTGACAAGCTGCTCTCGATCACTATGAAATACGATAACGTACTATTTTCGATGGACAACGAAACCAATGTCGACCCCCGGTGGGGCGCCTACTGGGCCGGTTATATCAAGGAAGCCTATAAAGCCGCAGGCAAGACCGCTTATGTTACTGAGATGTGGAACTCCTGGGACCTGACCCATAAGTGGCACCTCAACACGATCGACCACCCGGAGACCTACAATTTCGTGGAGGTGAGTCAGAACACCTGGCAGGAGGGTCAGCGTCAGTGTGACCGTTTGCGTTATGTACGCAGCCGGCTGATCGAAAAACAGATGGTGCGTCCGATCAATAATGTTAAGATTTACACCATGCGTGCCGGCAACCGCTATCTAACTCCCCGGCTGGCAGTGGACCGCATGTTCGTTCACCTCTGGGGTGGAGTGGCTGCAGCACGGTTTCATCGCCCTACCTCGCCCGGGCACGGCATCGGCCTTGACCAGAATGCACAGCGCGCCATAAGAGGGATCAGAGAGGTTTTTAAGAAATTTGACGTTTTTTCCAGTGAGCCGAATGACGGGCTGCTCAGGGACCGGGCCGAAAACGAAGCCTATTGCCTGGCGCGGAAAGGGTTGCAGTGGGCAGTCTATTTCCCGGCCTCAGGTGCAGTAATCCTCAGAGCCTCCGGTGCACCTGAGGAAGCAACTTTCAGGACTCATTGGTACGACCTGGATTACCTGGCATGGCGGCCGGCTTATGAGCTAAAGGCATCCGATAACCTTGTGCCTCTGGGTTGCCCGGAACAGGGCAGGTGGGTGGCAATCGTGGAGGTTTTGGAGTGACTCTGATTTAATGCATATTTGAAATAGAACAAATCATCAGGAGGCTATAAAATGATACATTCACGTTTTTTGTTATTATTCGGGTTGGTACTACCAGTCCTGCTTTGCTGCTCAAGAGTTTCCGAGAGTTCTTATCTTGATCTTAAGGTGGTTGAGAGCACCCCTGAAGGTCGCCACCTGCGGCATTACCCGGCCGATGGAGTGAAGGTCGGGGTCAATCCACCCGGATTTACATGGACAGGCCATGAGAGTGCGAATAAATACTGCTTTGTACTTTTTCAAGACAGTATTGGAGAAAAGATCTGCCTGACACGGGAAGAGCTCACTTCCACGGTAGCTCCACTGAAAGAAAAACTTAAACCGGGTGAATATAGCTGGTTGGTAGTGTACTGTGATTCTGCGGGGCAGAATACCGGGCGTTCGCAGTTGCGGAAATTCTCCCTGGAACAGGGCCTTCCGGCCCTTGTAATGCCGGATATGGCACAACTCGAGAGAGAGCTAAGGGAGGTAAGACCCAGGCTGTTCCTTACCCCTCCTGTTCTTGCCCATATCAGGGAGGCGGTTGAGGCAGGAGAGATGCCTTTCTGGGAGTTCTGCCGTCACCTGGCCGATTCTGCCCTGGCGGAACCGTTGTACCCGGAACCTGCACCATACAGGGATGGTAAGTTCGAGGCATCCGAATGGCGCAGGATATATACTCCCGGCAAAGTGGGCAGCGCCCATATGGTACGTCTGGCCCTGGTCTGGAAAATCACCGGCGAACAGAAATATCTTGAGGGTGCGAAAAAATGGCTGGTTCATATTGCCGGCTGGGATCCGAACGGTATAACCTCCTATAACCTGCCTTTGCCTGATGGATCAAACGGTAATGATGAGGCAGGTATGCCGATACTCGAAAGGATGGCTATGGCCTATGACTGGATAGGAGAAGAACTGAATGCTGAAGAGAAGACCCTGGTTCTCTCAAGTCTGAAGGAACGAGGCAACCAGATGCTGGATTATTATACAGGAAAAAGCTTTATCTCGGCTCCCTGGTCCAATCACGCAGTAAGAGCGCTGGCTTTTACCGGCCTTGCCGGCCTTGCTGCCCTGGGTGAACTACCTGAAGCCGAAAAGTGGCTCGACTATGTGATCCGCTGCTATCTCACTTCGTTTCCCACCTGGGGCAGTGATGATGGAGGTTGGTCACAGGGACTGAGTTACTGGAGTGCTTATATGCTCTGGCAGACCAGTTTTATTGATGCCCTGCAACTATGCAGCGATGTAAACCTGTATAAGAAACCCTTTTTCCGCAATAACGGTTATTTCGCCGTTTTTTTCCATCCGCCGTATGCGACCAGGGGCGGGTTCGGAGACCATGGGGAGGCTGCGCCCACCCTGGCAGAAAAACTTCTGGTACAGAGATATGCACGTGCCTTTGAGGACCCTGTTTTGCTCTGGCAGGCCGATAATATCCAATACAATGAAAGCCACCTCAACCGACTCCAGGTATTACAAGGAGTAAGGGACTGGAAGGAGTGGTTCATGGAGGATGTTGTTGCCATTCTGAGTGCTCCCCCTTCCGGCCTTAAGCCCCAAAGTCCTGCCGGGCTGCCCCGGGCAAAGCTTCTCAGGGATATAGGCTGGGCCACAATGCACTCTGACCTAGGTAATGCTGAAAATGATGTCTGGGTGCTGTTTAAATCCAGCCATTACGGTTCTTTCAGCCACAGCCATGCAGACCAGAACAGCTTCCAGGTGAATGCGTACGGTAAATCCCTCATCATTGACTCAGGCTACTATCCCTGGTACGGCAGTCCGCACCACAACCTTTGGACACGTATGACCAGGGCACACAACTCTATCCTGATAAACGGGCGCGGACAACCCTCTGGTACAATGGCAGCAAGCGGGACTATCGAAGAGTTCGAGCACACGGAGGCACTTACCGTGGTTACCGGGGAGTGTGCAAGGGCATACAACCTGCCGATGAACGAGCACACTGTTAATCAGTGGGAAGAACACCTGGATGAGCCTCTGCCCGGTATGGAGCCGGAAGCACAGGTGGTGCGCCGCACCATTGTTTTCGCTCACCACAGGGAAACTCCGTGGATTGTGGTACACGACTACCTGAAAACAGAAGGTCCGGCCACATTTGATTACCTGCTTCACGCTCTCGAAGAGATGCAGCTTGACCAGGAGAACCAGCATCTGTTTGTTAAAAGCGGCGAAGTCGGACTGGATGTGTATCTCCTCTCTCCGGAAAGGTTAGATTTCCGGCAGTCCGATAAATTTCCCGTTGCACCGGAAGACAGGTGCGAGGGTGCAGCGGACGAATGGCACTTCACAGCCAGTACTGTTGAGAAAACCGATGAAATGCGCTTCCTGGCGCTGATGATACCACGCCGCCTGGGAGAAGGTACAGATACCGGCCCAAAGGTAAAAAGACTCGATTACGGTACTGTACAGGGGTTCCAGGTGGGAGAGGAAAAAGTCCTGGCCTGGTGGGGAACGGGTGAAAAAGGTATTTTTTCTGCAACAGGATCAGAAGATAATGCGAAGCTGATTATCGAGTACACAGAGAAAGGGAAAAACAGGCAGCATATTATTCGTTAATAAATCAAAACTCTATGATCAACAAATTCTTACGCCCACTTTTACTTTGCTTTGCTTTGTCAGCCATGATTTCATGCCAGAATGAAAATATTCCGGAAGGGCCTGAAGTTGAGATTTGGCATGGGTTGCACCAAAAAGCGGGTCATCTGGGAAACGCCCAGGACGATTTTAATGTGATGGGAAAAGTTTCGCCCACAGATTCTATTGCCTCCCTCACCTACCGGTTAAACGACGGCCCTTTCATTCGGCTTAACTTTGGTGAAGACACACCGGGATATCGCAGGTTTGCAGAACCCGGACATTTTAATGCTGATATTCCAATTTCTGAATTGCAGCACGGTGCAAACGGAGTTGAGATTATTGCCACGGATGGAAAAGGACGGCGAACAAACCAAGAAGTAATAGTTGACCTTCAATCCGGATCATATCCATTACCTGTTTATATTGATTGGAGCAAAATCACCGATCCACAGGATGTTGGTCAATATGTCGATGGCCACTGGGAACTGGAATCTGATGGCTTACGTACCAAACACATGGGGTATGACCGCATATTTCTGATTGGTGAAAAAAGTTGGCAGGACTACGAAATTACTGTTGCAGTAATAATAAACCAGATAAGCGAAACTACAAGTCATGTAAGCGGTGTCAATGGATTAGGAATTCTTTTTCGTTTTACCGGGCATGTAAATGGTGGACCCCGGCATTTCCCAAAAATGCAACCCAAATGGGGTTATCAGCCCTTCGGAGCAATTACGTGGTTACGATGGGATCCGGGTAAATCTGAAAACCCACCTTTTACACAATTTTACCGGGGTGATAATGACAAGGAAATAAATCATGGTCGATTCCCTGTTGAGGTAGGTGCAACATATTGGATGAAAGCGAGATGTCAAACTTTGCAGGATCAGAGTGAAGGAGCTGGTGTGTCATCTTACAGTTTTAAAATATGGAGGGACGGAGAAAAAGAACCTGCTCAATGGGATTGGCAGGAAACACAAGTCAGCAAACATGCTAATCGCAATGGCGGTGTTGCGTTGCTCGCTCATCACGTAGATGTTACTTTTGGAAATATTACAATCAACGCTTTATAAAACCACATAATCATTTGATCATGAACATTTTTAAACAAGTATTACAGGTTGTTTTTTTTACAATCATATGTTTACTACCGGTAAATCTCCTGAAAAGCCAGGTAATACCGGCGGATAATTTTTATCATATCCTGATCGATAACAACCATGCTAAATGGGGCGATTACACCGAACCGGAATGGCTGAGGTATTTTGGCCTGGATATGGCAGATGTCAATGGAGACGATTTTGCCGAAATCATCGCAGGCAGGGAATTGTATCATAATCCCGGTGGCGACATGACAGGAGTCTGGGAAAAGATATCCCTCCCGCTGAATGCAGACGGGATCATATTTCTTAATGTGGATAATGATGAATATGCCGACATTATTGCACAAGCCCTGCCTGAAATCTATTGGTTTGAGGCAAGCGATAAAACAGGCAGAACATGGAGTGCTGTGAAAATCGGTGAAGTACCTGCCACTTCACACACCAACAGCCAGGGCTTTGAAAAAGCTCAGATTTTTCCCGGGGGCAGAGAAGAATTTGTAATAGCCGGAGATGGAAATATTTATCTTTTCGAACTGCCGGAGAACCCTGAAAATGGAGACTGGAAAAAAACGCTGGTTGCTGCTAACACCTCCGACGAGGGTATTGGACTTGCAGACATCAACGGGGATGGGAAGATCGATATTGCCGCTGGGCGGAGAGCAGCGGGCGAAAATGAACCTACCATCATCGTATGGTTCGAGAATCCCGGAGAAGGGGGCAATAAGTGGAAAGATACTGAGATCGGTTTTAGCAACCACCCCATAGACAGGGTGGAAATTGCCGATTTCAACGGGGACAACAAGACAGATATCATTATTTCCGAAGAAAGGTATCCAGGCAGGGAACCAGATGGCAACATGTTTTGGTTTGAGCAACCGGCCGGTTCAGGGGACAAATGGCCCCGCCACAGGATTGTGACCCAGTATTCCATGAACAATCTCGACATTGCCGATCTGGACAGGGATGGTGATATCGACCTGGTAACAGGTGAACATAAAGGGCCTGAACTGGAATTACAGATTTGGGAAAATGATGGAAAAGGTGCTTTTTCAAAATTTGTGGTGGACCGCGGTCATGAATCCCACCTCGGATGCCAACTCTTTGATATGGATAATGATGGCGACCTTGATATAGTCAGCATCGGCTGGGATCAATACAAGAACGTACACTTATGGAGAAATGACGCCATTAACAAATCTTATTTGTCCTGGAAAAGATACTCTACGGAAACCGGCGATTTGCCTGTTCCCAATGAAGGAGACCAGCAAACATCCTGCCTGGTAGCCGATCTGGATAAGGACGGAATAAACGACTTCGTGATCACTGAAAGAACCAGTGCTCCGGGTGTGGTTTGGTATAAAAAAACGGCGGAAGGATGGGATAGAAAAATCATTGATGAAAATAAGGTAAGAATTGAAGCCGGTTATGCCTGTCATGATATAGACGGTGATGGTGATATTGATATAGTGTTTGGAGGAGACTCGCAGTGTAATGAATTATGGTGGTGGGAGAATCCCTTTCCCGATTTTGAAAAGCCATGGAAGCGGTTTTCTATTAAAGAATCGGGGGAGAACAAACATCATGATCAGATTTTCGGTGATTTCGACGGTGATGGAAAACATGAACTTGTCTTCTGGAACCAGAGTGCCCATACTCTATTCCTCGCAGAAATACCCGAAGATCCAAAAAGCAAAGAACAATGGGATTACAGGGCAATTTATATTTATAACTCCAATAGTGAAATGGTCCCACGGGGTTATGAAGGCTATCCCCGTTGGAGAGGGAAAAACGAACATGAAGGATTGGCAAAAGCAGATATTGACGGCGATGGTGTGATGGATATTATAGGTGGAGGAAGATGGTTTAAATATGACGGAAAAGGTGGATATTCCGAAAATATCGTAGATGCCAGCTATACGTTTACCAGGCCGGCAGCAGGCGATTTCATCGAGGGTGGAAAACCGGAGATCCTGCTGGTGGCCGGCGATGGTATTGCACCCCTTTATATGTATGTTTGGGATAACGGTACCTGGATGCCGCATCAGATTACCGGCTTGATAGACAACGGACATACACTGGACGTACTGGATTTTAATAACGATGGTCACCTTGATATTTTTACAGCTGAAATGCGCTTTGGCCAGGGAAATCCCAAATCAAAGATCAGGATAATGCTGGGTGATGGAAAGGGTAATTTTACCAATTATTATGTGGCCACCGGATATGGAGTACATGAAGGAAGAATCGCTGACCTGGATGGGGACGGAGATTACGATATTCTCGCCAAACCTTACAAATGGAAAGCTCCGCGAATTGATATATGGATAAATGAAGGAAAATGATTCTGAGTAAAAATGGAATCGCGGCAATTATTCCAATGCCAATTCAGGTTGTTATCGATGATGTTGGTTGGTGGTCCGGGCAAGATGGGAGTAAGCAACAAGAACCTTACCGCACAGGTATTGGACGCAATCATGTACCAGCCGATTATAAAGCAATTACAGAACTTGGACGTTTGCTGTCCATTCGTCCCCAGGCAGCTATGGTACTTTGCGAATGGGATATAAATAATGTTCTCCGGAAATTACCTTCAAGTACATGGATGGGTAAAAACTGGAACAACAGTAAAAATATTGGTCCATGGTTGGAAGAGGCTGCCGATACAGTCCGAAATAATAGTAAATACTTTGAACTCACACTTCATGGAATTGGACATGAATACTGGACAGGCAACAATTTTACCCGCGCGGAATGGGCTGAAGTAAACGGGACAATGCGTCCCCGGGAAGAGGTTGAAAAACACCTGGATTTTTTTGATATTATTATGGGTCAGCATCAGTTGGGTTCCTTTCCTGTTTCTTTTGTCCCGGCAGCTTTCAACCATGGGTTTGGCCCAACTCCGGGACATGATATAAGCATGGCGGAAGTTCTCAGGAAGAGAGGTGTAACATATATCAACACACCTTTTTCCCAAATGTATAATTCTGAAGCTGTCGATCATGTAGTTTTTGGTTTTGATGCAGAGGTTATGACCGTTGACCGCGGGCAGGATCTGCTGGACTGGAATGTTACAGGTGAAGTACCTGTGGGTAAGCTGCAGGGGCCGACGTGTGGTATGCACTGGGCTAATCTTATTCATCCCGACCCTTTAAGGAATTCTGAGATTGTCAATAAGTGGGTGAAACTTTTGGCAACATACAATGAAAAACCGGATACAATGCTGGCTTCTGATTCTATCTCTTTTCAAAATCAACTTGCTCATCAGAAATGTACCATAGTAAAATTTGCCGGGAGAATAATTGAACTTGATTTTAGAAAGACGGATGCCCTTCCAAACAGTATGGGAAAAAGTGAATTGACCTTAAAAGTAAGGAGTTTAAAGGCAATCAGTTTTAAATCTGATACTATTGCGATACGCTCACAACGGTTAAAAAGGAGAGAAGATTTTTACTTATATACACTTACGCTGGAAAGAATACAAGGAAAGGATAAAGCAAATATAAATATCACCAATATCAAACTTTAACCCGTATGAATAAAACGAGAGAACTCCTTTTAATAGTTTTAATAGCTTTTTCAAATACCGCATTTAGTCAGGATAACAATCTGAAAAAAACCATAAAAGTATCTTCCTATTTACTCCGCGACCGTGCAATCATATTAGATAGTCTGGTAATGAAGAAGCGCATGTACGTCTCTTTTAAATCTTCACTCCCGCTTTCCGCAATCAAACGGGGTTCTGCAGTGGGGACACTTAGTCATCAGGGAGGAATTACAGCTTATGATACAACTTATTTTTTTGATGAAACAGCCGGCAACCTTGGTTTCAGCCTTCCTTACAGTATCCCGGAAGGCAAGTATCATTTGGATATAAAAATCAGAAATTCAAAAGGGAAAGTATTGGATAGTTACTCAGGTGATTATGAACGTAGCGAACTTAAGCCCTATTTTAACCGTTCAATCCAGTTCTGGGATTTTACAACACCTTATGCTCACCTCGATTGCCGGGGGTTCGGGAATATAACTTATTCTTTCCATAGTAAAAAACAGTTGACTGGCCTGCAAAGGCTGGGAATCTCAGCACGTATGACCACAGGCAACGGGTTACCCGGATTAATTGAAGTACAATTGAATGGTATCAGCCTGGGCGAGTTCGACCTTCCTGAAGGGAATGCCCCGAACGCTATTGTTGATTGGCACATAGAAAATGATGATATCCCCCCCTGGTTTGGCTATTCAGAAAGGGGAAAATCGATTAAACTTTATTCTTAAACCCAATGCAAAACCAGGTAAAGGATTACGAATTTATTCGACGAAGAACAGCACCGACCCTAATATTAATGAAGCTGTCCGGATAACCCTTAACGTTAACAGCGGAATGCCTTTGAAACAAACTGCTTTCACTATACCTGTCTGGGGTGAAGAAGGGGAACATATTTCCAGCAAGTTATCAATTCCCGGACCAGATAATTTCTCACAGGAGATTCCTGAAAAAGCACAACAACCTTTTCCACTGAACAACGATGATATTGAGAAAGGATACGTGGTTTTCAGCAGGGACTTTCAACGTTATGTCTATCCGTGGACAATCCCGGCACAGGAGGATCTGGTAAAATCATTGGATGTGCGTATGGGTCAAAATGATTTTGAGCCTCTCACTTTTTCAATCTACCCAATCAGGGATTTGGGCGATGTGAAGGTTTCTGTCAGTGACCTGGGAGGGCCAGGCGACAAAACAATATCGTCTGAAAACGTTCGGATACATGTTGTTAAAACATTAAAAAAACGTTCAGGCAGCGGTGGTGAATACAGACTTACTCCTCGCCTGCTTGACCGGGCAAACCGGTCCAATATCCCCATTTCTTATACAACCCGCTTTTGGCTGACATTTCATACTGACACTACAACTTTACCAGGTAAATATTCCGGCTCGGTCAGGATTGATTCGGACAACAAGAAGTCGTCAACCATACCACTTACAGTTGAAGTACTACCGATTATACTTGAACCTGTTCCAGGAATTGAATACAGTATGTGCATGAGTTATGAATTTTTTGAACTCGAAAGCAAAGGTTGGACAGCTCAGGAAAAGGAAAAAATTTACCGGGACGGGGTGAATGTATTCAGAGATTACAAAAACCACGGCATGAACACTGTTGATGTTACCACGCCCTATTATTTCCAATGGAACAAAGATGGAACTCCACGGATGGAACATTTCAAAGCCATGATCAGTGGAGCGAAAGAGGTTGGGTTTTCTGATCCGATTTACTGGTATTTCGGGCATTATGTACAGGTAGCAAAAGGGCAACATCCGGGCAATGTCCGCACGTATGATCCAAAGGTGCATCCTAAACGGGCAAAGTTCCTTGTTGAAACAGCTTTAAAACTGAATCGGGAACTTGGCGGGCCGCCACTCCGTTTTATGCCCATTGACGAACCCCGTATTGCCTCACGTAAAAAAATCACAATGGATCTTTTCAAGGAAATAAAGAAGGTTCCCGGTGCAAAAATTATGTGTACCACTGATATCGGAGGGGAAATGCTGGACATTGAGAATAATAGCCAGCAGGACAGGAAACCACTTGCCCCCGGAGAAAAAGAGAGGATGTCGGATAGGAAAGTATGGGAATACAATAATACCGCAATTCAGAGTTATAATCCTGCCTACAGCCGGTATATTTATGGTTATTATACATGGAGGCAAGACCTGGATGGGATGAATAGCTGGGGACCCGGCACGACAGAGAATTCACGGGGAAATCCTTTTGAGGACCTTGACAGCAAGTACGGTGACTATTTTATTTTCTTCCCACACGTTGGGGGACCATTGCCAACACCTAACTGGGAGGCATTAAGGGAAGGTATTGATGATATCAGATACATTTATCAGCTGGAAAAAATATGTTCCCAAAAATCTGCAGAACGCCCTGAAGAGGTTGCCATGGCTGAACTATTCCTTGACAAGGTCCGCCATATGTGTGATTTTGACGAAAGGACCATCATTAACGATTTTGGAGACTGGACTCCTGAAAGATTTGATTCAATAAGGAACCAGGTTATTTCGTGGATTACTAAACTGAATAATTAAAGACGATGAAACCAATCAGTATTCAGTATTATGCCATCATTTTAGCATGTTTTTTTCTTTTAAGTGGAAACATCCGGGTATTGGCTCAGAATGAACCGGATGACCTGGCAAGATATACACCGGAATGGATACGGGAAGGCTTTGTTGATGCAGGCGCTACTCATGAGCCATGGATTTTCCAGGTACGGCGTAATAACGAAAGGTTTAACCAATGGCAAAAGGAGTTATATGAATACCAAACCTCAGAGGATTATATAAAATCACTTGCTGAAGCAGGGATATCCGTTTATCATATCTATTGCTACAAGGGATTTGGATTTAGTGCAGAAAAGGATCATATGGATATGGCCGCGAAGGCCGCTGCAATTGCCCATAAATATGGGATGAAGGTAGATACCTATATTCAGTGGAATACAATGGCTTATGAAACCTTTTTTGCTGAAGTTCCTGAAGCTGAAACAGACCTGTGGTACCAGATTGATGTTAACGGGAAACCAATTTTGCTCACTTATGGCTATCAGCAATCATTCCGGTACCGGCCCTGCTTTAACCACGACAGTTATATGAATTATTTTAAGGAAAAGATCATTCGCTACGCGGTAGAAAAGGTGAAAACTGATTTTATTCACTTCGATAATTTTGATTATAACTATCCTCCTGAAGCTGACTTTAATCCGGCTGCCATTGCTGCCTTCAGGAAATATCTTGAGGAGAAGTACACACCGGCAAAGCGAATGGAAAGATTTGGATTCGAAAATATTTCTTTTGTGCTGCCTCCCATGTGGAATGATCCGAATCCGGCGGAGAAAATGGTAGCTATTAAAGACCCGGTGATGCAGGAATGGATCGATTTCCGCTGCTGGACTTTCACATCACGATTGGCAGAGTGTGCCCGGTTCGCACGTGAATTGAATAAAGAGATAGCAATTGAAGTCAATCCCCATGGTCTGGTGGGAAGTAACAGGGCCTGGGAAGCCGGAATAAACCATCCGGATCTCATGCAATATACCAATGTTATCTGGACTGAAGACAGCAACAATCCCCGCTGGGAAGATGGAGTGGCTATAGGTAAATTCCGTCACTACAAATTAGGACGAATAACAAACAATTTTATTCTTACCTATAATGAAAAACCCAATGACTTCGCTGAAAATCTGGCCTTAAACCGGAATATTGGTTGGCTTGGAATGAAAATCCCGGTTGGCACGGCAAAAAAATATCTTGACTTTTGGCTTGCCCACAAAGAGTTGTATACCCAAATGAAGGGAGCGGAAAAAGTGGCGGTACTCAGAAGCTATCCTTCCATGGCTTATAATACTGTTGAAACTCAGATTGCAGTTAATATGGCTGAACAAGCCCTGCAACAACGACAAATTCCGTTCGACATAATCTTCGACCAGCAACTGGCAACACTCGATAAATACTATGTGCTGGTCCTTGCCAATCAGGAAAGCCTGACCGATGAAGCCCTAGAAGCAATTAAAAATTTTGTGACAAACGGAGGAGGGCTTGTCGTTACAGGAAATACCGGAGTGTTTGATGGCTGGAGAAGGCTCAGGGAACAAAGCATGCTGGATGTGATGTACTCAGAAAAAGGATCTGACAGCAAAGTCAAAAAAAACCTTTCTTTTATATATGGGAAAGGGAGGGTCATATATTTACCTGAGTTAATTCATCCGGAAGGGGAAATAAAGCTGGGATTTGAAACAAAATGGGTGATGCCTGAGAATACCAATGAACTCGAATCTGCTATATTCTGGGCAGCCGGGAAAAGAATTCCGTTACAGGTTTCAGCCCCCGAATGGGTTGGCGTATCGCACGATACACAAGAAAAACGGGACGTTATCCACCTGTGGAACTATTGCACAACCCGGAATATAGGCGGTATTACTTTGGAATATAAGGGAAAAATCAAAAAAGCATGGGCCGTTTCACCTGACAATGGTGAAGTCAATTCCATAATCCCCTTCACAGAAGATGGAGGATTGACGGTGTTGAAGATAACAGACCTGAAGGTGTATAAAGTAATCGTTTTAGAAAAGAATTAATACTTAACTAATACAAAAATCCAAACATCCAAAGTGGTATTTGATTAAACACTCCATTTTCGATATCGTCTAAAACAAGATATGCATGTTTTAGATCTCTAATCTGTTTGGTTGTTTTATTCTTGCCTCCAATTTCAAAAGTATATTTATCATCAACTAAAAAGTCCCCATTCTGAGGCAATCTTAACTGGTGACCAACACTTAATTGCGATTCAAAAAAGATCTCCCTTATTGTGCCTGATTCTTCACCCGTCATATTCAGTCCATAAAAATAGTTGGTATTGCCAAGATAGATCTTATCCGGCTTATGCAATATTTTATTTCCTTTTGCTTTTTGCGTCAGGGTGTTTACTACCTCAGCTTTTTCAAGCAAATCAAGGTATTTTAACAATGTCCGTTGGTCGGCTACAAACAATTCTTTTCTCAGCCTTAACAAGTTGGGTACATATGGAACCGTTGAAGCAATAGCTGCCAGTAGCTTTTTTAGTTTAAGTGAAGTTTCAAAAGAGATATCAGAAACCGCTGGGATATCTGTTTCTATAATGACGTTTAAAACAGTGTTCAACCTGTCAAAATAGGACGATGGATCTTCGTTGTAAAACGGGAAATATCCGGTTTTCAAATACTCTTTGAAATGCGGGATTATCTTTATTTTGCTTGTAATCTCTTTAGAAATATCCTGATGTTCTGTGATTAGATCGTTTAATTGAAATCTTGCAAAACTTATTATTCCGTTTAGTTCTAAATATTCACGGAGTGAGAGTCCGGCAAGGCGATATGAACTTTTTCGACGACTAAGGTCACCTTGTCCTTTATATATTTTCAGAACAGACGAACCGGAATAAACAATGTTCAACCCCGGGAACCTGTCGTATGAATTTTTTATCTCTGCAGACCAGTCGTATCCTTTAATTTTCGGAGGGTATTTGTGTACCTCGTCCAAAAATATATATTGAACCCCATATTTTACCAACTCTTCAGCAATATCAACAATAGAATTTCTGTACATCAATTTATCGTCGAGAGATAGGTATACTGCCAGATTTGGCTTATCGGAATTCAGGATTTTTGCTTTCTGAAGCATCAATGTGGTTTTCCCGACACCCCTGCTTCCCAGTATCTCAATTAATCTTGATTTCCAGTTTATTTCCCGGAATAAGTACCTTTTAAAATCAAGGTTGACTTTTTCAATTAATGAATTACTATAGTTAAAAATATCCTGCATTCAAATATCAATTTGTGTTTGATTACAAATATAATTAAAAAATAATGTAAAACAATACAAATAAGTAATTTAATAATTTGTAATGGAATACAATCATATCTCTTCCGGCCAAAAGAGCCAAACCCCTCTGTTTCATCAGCATTAGCATTATAAAAAGTTAATATCTTATCACAGATAGTCCCAGGAAAAGGATTCCAATAAGTCAAACAAATTTCCTGAAAAGCTCTAGGTTCTTTAACTTTTCCTTCGTATTTTTCATCTAGAAAGGGATGTTTTTTTATTTTAAGTTTTCAAATAATATGACAAAAGATCGAATTCAGAAAGCCCGCTTTGCGATGGTTGTACTTTTATCTATTGTGCCTGTTTTTTGTCTGGCGCAGGATTCATCACAACCCATTCACCAGGTTATTGAGGAACTGGATGTTAACGTGCCCATGCGGGATGGCATCAGGCTTTCAACAGACTTGTATCTCCCCGACTCGCCAGGCAGCTTTCCCGTACTGCTTCTGCGAACCCCGTATGGTAACGGAGGGACAGGTGACAAGGAGGGGCATTTTTATGCCCGGCGCGGATATGTTGTCGTTATCCAGGATACCCGTGGCAGGTATGACTCGGAGGGTATTTTCGATGCTTTCCAGCCCGAGTCGTTCGACGGATATGATACCCAGCAGTGGATTGGCAGGCAACCATGGTGCAACGGGAAAATCGGAACTATTGGCGGGTCATATAATGGATTTACCCAGTGGATGCCGGCACCGCTCGGAAGTCCTTATTTAATAACAATGTTCCCAACGAAAACTTTTTCAGATTTTTATAAAGAAGCATATCAGGGGGGAGCTTTCCGGATCTTAAGGTTTAGTCCGTGGAGCTATGCAATGTCACGTCCGTTTAGTGTTGAACAATCTTTTGTGCAGAATGCAACTGATAGCGCCTATAGGACAATTCCTTTTATAGAGCAAGATAAAATAATAGGATGGAAAATACCATTCCTCAGGGATTGGCTGGCTCACCCGCAAAATGACCTCTACTGGGAAAGGTCAGGTGTGGGAGATCATTACAGGGAGATTAAAACTTCGGTATACAACATGGGCGGATGGTTCGATAGTTTTCAGCAGGGTACCCTCGACAACTTCATAAGAATGACAGCAGCGGACATCGATCCGGAAATCAGGGCTAAACAAAAACTGCTCATGGGGCCCTGGGTACATGGTTCGGAATCACGTAAGGCTGGAGATGTGGATTTTGGAGAAGATGCAGCGCTTGATACCAGGGAACTTAAATTGCGCTGGTTCGACAGCCAGTTAAAAGGAATCGATAACGGAATTATGGAGGAACCACCAGTCAGGATATTTGTGATGGGCGAAAATGTCTGGAGGGAGGAAAACGAATGGCCATTGGCTCGTACAGATTACCGGGAGTATTACTTCCATAGCAATGGGAATGCCAATACGCTTGCTGGTGATGGCACTCTTAATACAAATGCCCCAAAAAATGAGAGCCCGGACAGGTTTGTTTATGATCCCGAAAATCCGGTTATTACTCCCGGAAGAGATCAGCCAATCGATCAGCGGGAAGTTGAAGCAAGGAAAGATGTATTGGTCTATTCTACCGGAGTATTAAAGGAAGACCTTGAAGTTACAGGTCCGGTGAATGTTCTATTGTATGCCTCAAGCTCGGCAATCAATACGGACTTCA
>Ga0255398_1038_pt1 | contig 18600 bp, 14 predicted proteins | sample ANMaggSeSYBR01K3_FD_182119 | JGI IMG/M metagenome (GOLD analysis project Ga0255398, IMG submission 182119) | Sediment cell enrichment communities from methane seep in Santa Monica Basin, California, United Staets - ANME aggregate JGI... | ecosystem: Environmental > Aquatic > Marine > Cold seeps >...
TCAGTAAAAGCATCTGAGGGAATTATTACTTTTATTACAAACCAAAGAAGTTCGATTGAATCGGCAAAAGATAATGCTTGTGCGATGGTGGCAAGTGTTTTTAAATTAGCCGGAGCAGAAGTGATTCAATCGGATGGTTATCCGGGTTGGACACCTGACCCTAATTCCGAAATTGTAAAAATAACCAAAGCATCATACAAAAAATTGTTTTTTAACGAAGCAAAAGTATTAGCTATTCATGCCGGCCTTGAATGCGGGCTTTTTAAATCTGTTTATCCTGAAATGGATATGATTTCATTCGGCCCGACAATAAAAGGAGCTCACTCACCCGATGAACGCTTGGATATTAATACAGTAACAAAATTCTGGGATTTAACTCTTGATGTATTGGATAATATTCCGGAGTAGAGAATGATTGAATGCGTAAATGCGAGAATAAAAATAATACACAAAATGAAAAAACCTAATATTGTAATATTCAAACAATTTATTGTCTGACATTTAATTGTTATGAAACATTTAATCATTTTATCATTATAAATAAATCAAATATATGAGTGGATTTTTTGGCAGTATTTCTAAAGAAGATTGTGTATCTGATGTATATTACGGCACAGATTATCATTCTCACCTCGGCACAAAAAGAGCTGGAATGGTTTTCTTTTCAACAGAAAAGGGCTTTCAACGGAAAATTCATAATCTCGAAAATAGTTATTTCAGAAATAAATTTGAAAGCGCAATAGAAAAATTTTCAGGTAAAAGCGGGATCGGTATTATCAGTGATACCGAGGCACAACCTATTTTGGTAACTTCGCATTTGGGACAATTTGCTGTTGCCACAGTCAGCAAGATCGTGAATATTGATGAACTGGTGAAACGCTTCATGAAACAGCATCGGACTTTTTCAGAAACCAGTCAGGGTACAATCAATCCAACCGAATTGGTAGCTATGCTTATTGCTGAAGGAGAAGATTTTACATCAGGAATTCAGAATGTTTTCGACAGCATCAAAGGATCATGCTCAATGTTAATCCTGACTGATAATTGTTTAATCGCTGCCCGCGACAAACTTGGAAGAACACCAATCATAATCGGAAAAAAAGAAAATGCTTTTGCAGCAACTTTTGAAACATGCTCATTCTCGAATCTCGGTTTTGAAATTGAAAAATATATAGGTCCCGGAGAAGTCGTAAGGATAACTGCTGATGGATATGAACAATTACGAAAACCTAATAAACAAATGCAAATATGTGCATTTCTTTGGGTTTACTATGGCTATCCTCCATCGTTTTATGAAGGTATTAATGTTGATGAATGTCGTTACTGTTGTGGTGCTGCACTTGCAAAAGATGATGATATAAATGTTGATTTTGCTGCCGGCATTCCTGATTCCGGCATTGGTCATGCAATGGGTTACAGCAACGAAAAACATGTACCTTTAAAACGTCCATACTCAAAATACACTCCAACATGGCCTCGTAGTTTTATGCCTCAGGATCAAAGCATGCGTAATCTTGTTGCTAAAATGAAACTACTTCCGAATAATTCGGTAATAAAAGATAAAAATGGTGTTTTTCTTGATGATTCAATTGTACGTGGCACTCAGTTAAAAGACAATGTCCTCGACCTGCATAAAGCCGGCATCAAAGAAGTTCACATGCGTATTGCCTGCCCTCCTCTTACATTTCCATGCGAATTCCTGAATTTCAGCCGGTCAAGATCCAATCTCGACCTTGCAACGCATAAAGCAGTTAAACAGCTTGAAGGAAAAGAAAATGTTGACATGAAAGATTATTCTGAAAGAGGCAATGGAAAATATCAAGCTATGGTAGAACGTATCCGTAAGAATCTTGATCTTACATCCCTGAAATTTCAAAAACTTGATGATCTGGTTGAAGCAATCGGACTTCCAAAAGAAAAACTTTGTACACATTGCTGGGATGGTTCGGGGTATTTTTAAACGAATGTAAAAAATTTTCCTTTCAATCCCTCAAAATAAATTTTTTCCGATTAGTTACGAGAATTATTTTTTATATTTGTTTTTCAGTTCAATAAATATTATCTGTGTATAAATTTAAAGAATATTTTTATTTTAATAAAAAAGAAAGAAGAGGGGTTATACTTTTGATAATTCTTCTTTTTCTTCTCCTTCTTTTTAATATTTTGTTTCCATATTTTATTAAAAACAAAAAAAACAACTTCGATAAATTTATTAATGAAATTGAAACTTTTGAGAAAAACCTTGATTCTCTGAAGAATCTTAGTTTATTGGCTTTGAACGATTCGATGAACAAGAAGATAGAATTATTTGTTTTCGATCCGAATGATCTTTCTGAAGAAAAATGGAAACTTTTGGGTTTAAATAATGGGCAAATACGAAACATTAAAAATTACGAAAAAAAGGGCGGAAAATTTTATAAAAGTGAAGATTTGAAGAAAATTTACACAATCTCTGATGAGGATTATAAAATTTTAGAACCTTATATTCGGATTAAACAGAAAAAGAAAAAATTAAAGAAAAAAGAGTTTAAGAAAACCGAATTTACAAAAACCCCAAAACAAAAGAAGAAATATAATAAACCGGATAGTATTTTTACGATAGAATTAAATTCGGCGGATTCAATCAACTTATTAAAATTAAAAGGAATCGGACCTGTTTTTGCAGGTAGAATAATAAAATTCAGGAATTTGCTTGGTGGTTTTTGTACGAAGGCACAACTTTTGGAAGTCTATGGAATTGATTCGAGTAAGTTTAATAAAATTAGTTCATTTATTTTGGTTGATACATCATTAATTAAAAAGATCAATATCAATGAAGCATCTTTTAAAAAAATCTTAAAACATCCTTATATAAATTTTGAGATGACAAAACAAATTGTAAATTCCAGAAAATCAAAAAAGTATGCTACTTTTCAGGAATTTCAAGAAATAAATATGTTAATTAATGATTCAGTATTTCAAAAAATATCTCCATATTTGCAGTTTAAATAAATTTAAATAAAAATTAATAAAAATGAAAAAAACAATCTTTTTACTCGGACTGGTTCTCATATTATTTGCTGCATGCAAAAAAGATAGCACTGATGAACCAACTACTTACAATGTTAAGTATGAGGTGGATAATAAATTCACAGATGCAACCGTATTTGTTATTCGATATACTCAACTTTCGGCTGATACTGTTACTTTGGATAAAACACTTGATGCTTATGAAAAATGGGATTTATCTTTTGATGCAAAATCAGGTGATAAAATATATGTTTACGCAAAAATTGAAAATCAAAGCTATGATTATTCTGTTGCGATTTATTTAAACGGAGGCATTGAAAAATTTGATGAGGATGCCGGAACTTATTCAGGTCAAGGTAATCTAACGGATGAAATTGGATTAGGAATGACTTTAGAATAATAATCAAAGCGTTTTCTATACTTAGGGCAAGATTTTCGATTTACGATTGAAAACTCAGAAGATGAAAATAAGTGAGTGAAAACGGTCAACGCTATTTAGGCATTAACAACTTGAAACCCGAAACCCGAAACTCAAAACTTATTTCGCATAACTAACAGCTCTTGTTTCTCTGATCACCGTAATTTTTATTTGACCTGGATATGTCATTTCATCCTGGATTTTTTTCGACAGATCATAGGAAATTTGTGTAGCTTCTTTATCGGAGACATTTTCGGCTCCAACAATTACTCTAAGCTCTCTTCCGGCTTGAATTGCATAAGTTTTCACAACTCCAGGATATTCCAAGGCTAACTCCTCAAGTTTATTAAGTCTTTGAATATAAGCTTCTACGATTTCGCGTCTTGCTCCGGGTCTTGCACCAGAAATTGCATCGCAAATCTGAACAATAGGTGAAATCAATGAAGCCATCTCCATTTCATCGTGGTGAGCACCGATTGCATTAGATATTTCGGGTTTTTCTTTAAATTTCTCAGCGAGTTTACTACCAAGAATTGCATGAGGCAAGTCCTGTTCAATATCGGAAACTTTTCCAATATCATGTAGAAGTCCGGCTCTTTTTGCTTTTTTTGGGATTAAGTCCGATTTCAGCAGCCATTGTTGCACATAGATTTGCAACTTCTTTTGAATGTTGCAAAAGGTTTTGTCCATAAGAAGAACGATATTTCATTTTTCCAACTAAACGAATCAATTCGTGGTGCATGCCATGTATTCCCAAGTCTATTGTTGTACGTTTTCCAATTTCAATAATTTCTTGCTCAATTTGTTTTCGCGTTTTATTAACAACTTCTTCAATTCTTGCCGGATGGATACGTCCATCGGTTACTAATTTATGAAGTGATAGACGAGCTATTTCGCGTCGAACCGGATCAAATCCCGATAAAATAATTGCCTCCGGCGAATCATCAATAATTATCTCAATTCCTGTTAAAGATTCTAATGCTCTGATATTTCGACCTTCTCTTCCTATGATTCTTCCTTTTATTTCATCATTATCAATATTAAAAACCGAAACTGTATTTTCAATTGCATGCTCAGCAGCCGATCGTTGAATAGTTTCAATAACAATTTTTTTGGCTTCCCGGTTAGCAGTTATTCGAGCTTCATCTATTGAGTCTTTAATATAAACCATTGCTTCCGATTTGGCTTCATCCTTAAGTGTTTCAATTAATTGTGATTTAGCTTCTTCGGCTGAGATACCACTAACGACTTCCAATTTTTCAACTTGTTTAGAAATAGTTTTCTCAAGTTCAATTTGCTTTTTATTAATTATTTCAAGCTGATTTGTGAGGTTGTTTCTAATCGTTAACAGTTCCTTTTGTTTCCGTTGATATTCTTCGTATTTACCTGATAAAGAGGATTCTTTCTGCTTTATTCGGTTTTCATTTCTTGATATAATAATGTTTTTTTCATTAATATATTTTTCGTGATCGGTTTTGAGTTGAAGAAATTTTTCTTTTGCCTGTAAAATTTTATCTTTTTTAATTACTTCGGCTTGTTTTTTTGCTTCATTAAGAAGTAATTCTCCTTTTTTTGCAATGCCTTTTCTTAAAAATACCATTGTTAAAAGTCCACCTGCAACAACCGAAGCAATTGCAATAATAATAATACTTGTTGTTATTTCCATATTATGTTGTTTTTTTAAAACATAAATCAAGAATTAAAGAAAAAAACCCGCACTAATTCAGGAATTCTTGTAAATCCCTGTATGACATGTATAGGGCTGCCTGATTTTTCGAACGTCCACTGTCCTAATAAATTAGAATCCCTAAAAAGGGATGAGGCCTGTCCTACATACCAATGAGCTTGTCCCTAAATTTTATAATGTTGAATTTACAAAATATTAGTTAGAATTAATGCGGGGTATATCGTTTGTACTTTCAAAGAACGTCGTAAAATATTATTATTAAAGATTTTCCGATAATATTGTGTCAATTTCGTTTAGCTTTTTCTCCAGTTCATTATCTTTATATGCTTCCTTTATTTCAAGCCTTTGCGAATTGGCGGCAAAATGCAAAGCAACCATTGCCAATAAATCTTGTTTATCTTGATAAGCAAAATTTTCAGAATATTCTTTTATTCTTTTCTCAATGCTTTTTGTTGCCATCCTTACACCTTCTTCTTCTTTCTTTTCAATTTTCAACCTGTAAGGCCTGTCAGCAATATTTACCGATATTTTTATGTGTTCCATTTTTTTTCAATTATCTGCTTTTTTCGGTAAATCTTTAATTATTTATAAATTCGATACACCTATCTATCTCTCGCACAAGTTCATTAATTCTATTTTTTGCATTCACTGATCCATTATTAAATTCCAGTGATTTTGCAATTTTTAAATTTCTTAGTTTTTCTTTTAATTCTCCAATTTGTGTTTTTTGTTGTTCAATTATTTTATTTAAATTATTATTCTCATTAATTAAATTAGTTTCTTCAGTTTCTTTTTGATTATTTTGGTTAATTAGTTTCTTAACCTTATACTCAATTCCTGAAACCAAAATACTTAATTCTTTCATAATCTCAAACCAAAAATCTATCGGTTTATCTTACAAAATTACAAATTTCGATTCAATATCCAAATCATTTATAATTTTAATTTCGTTTATATAATTTTAATTTTGTTAGAAAGTTATCAATTAGGTGATTAAACAGAAAATAAATTTTTATTAAAATGTCAACTTATAAAAACCAAAAAGAAGATTCCAAAACAGAAGAAACTCTTTAACAGTATGGACAACCATTAAGTTTTCAAAAAGTTTGGTTGATGTTTCAGGAAACAGCCTTGCAAATGAAGAAAACAGATCAACAAATAAGGAAATTAGACTATTTATTTACCAGTCAATGGGGAAAACTTATCGAATCGCTCGTAAAAGGAGATTTAATTTTATGATTGACGAATAATTCTGTGTCTGGTTTTAATTCTTTCTAATCTGTGAATCTGTGGCTTTTTATACCGAACTCAAAATTTATTTACCGGACTCATAGTTTTTTCGTAATTTTATAAAAAATATTGATTGCATGAACGAGGAATTTTTACAATACTTGTGGAGATACCATTTATTCCAAAATCAAATAAATTCTTCGGAAGGAAAAAAGATAGAAATTATTGATACAGGAGAAATTAATTATGATGCCGGTCCTGATTTTTTTAATGCTAAAATTAGGATTGATAATACATTATGGGCTGGAAATGTTGAGATTCACATTAATTCATCTGATTGGTTTAAACATAAACATCATCAAAATAATGCTTACAACAATATTATTTTACACGTTGTATTTGAAGATGATGCTATTGTTAGAAGAAAAAACGGAGAAATAATTCCTTGTCTTGAACTCAAAGGAAAATTTGATAAAAAGCTGTTTTTCAGATATAATGATTTTATGCAGAGCAAATCATGGATAGCTTGTGAGTTACAGTTTCCTGATGTTGATCCTTTTATTATTAATAATTGGTTGGATATTTTGTTGATAGACCGCTTAAAAAACAAAACCGAACTTATTGATCGTAAGTTAAGCATTAATAAAAACAATTGGGAAAAGACTTTTTATGAATCTCTTGCTTCAAATTTTGGGTTTAAGGTAAATTCCGATGCTTTTGAATTGCTGGCAAAATCATTACCAAAGAAATACCTGGGAAAGCATAAAAACAGTATTTTTCAACTTGAGGCTATGCTTTTTGGACAAGCCGGCTTATTAAACTCAAATTTTAATGATGGGTATCCAAAGCAATTATTCTCTGAATACCGGTTTTTAAAGAACAAATTTTCATTAGAACCTATTGATTCTCATTTATTGAGATTTTTAAGGCTTAGACCATCAAATTTTCCTACCATACGAATTTCTCAATTTGCACATTTAATTTCTAAGTCCTCAGGATTGTTTTCAAAAATCATAGAATCTGAGAATATTGAGGACTTAAAAAAATTGTTCGATCTGAATGCTTCAGAATATTGGGATACTCATTACGTTTTCGAAAAAAGTTCACAACGCAGAAAAAAAAGAATGGGAGAAAATGCGAGAAATTTAATTTTCATTAACACAATTGTACCGTTTTTATTTTTATATGGTTTAAAGAAAGGTAATTATGCTTTTAAGGAGAAGACTTTAGCTCTCCTCGAAAACATTAAAGGTGAAAATAATGCTATCATAAAAAAATGGAAATCTCTTGGAGTTGATGTAAAAACTTCAGCAAAAACTCAGGCATTGATGGAATTAAAAAATTCATATTGTCAGAAAAAGCTTTGCCTGCAATGCAGGATTGGAAATTTTATTCTTAAACAAACGGAAGGGATTGATGATTGATAATTGATGATTGAATATTTGGAAAAAAAAATATGAGTTAAATTTTAAATAAAACTTGAAATTGTAAATTAGAAATTCAGGAAAGTCCAAATTTCTAATTTCTAATTTTTTTACTTATGGTTAGATTAATTGGAAATTTTTTCACAAAGATTACACGAAAATTTTTACCTGATGCCTTCATATTCGCCTTGATTTTAACACTAATCGTTTTTCTTTCAGGGATTTTCATTCAGGGAGTTTCACCAATAAAAATGACTTCATACTTTGGCGATGGAATATGGATGTTCCTTGAATTTGCCATGCAAATGGTTTTGATCCTTGTAACCGGAAGTGCTTTGGCAACATCTAAACCTGTCCATAATTTACTGAAATCAATATCAAAAATCGCACAATCTCCAACTCAAGCAATTATTCTGGTAAGTGTTGTAATGATAGTTGGCTGCTGGTTAAATTGGGGCTTCGGCTTAATTGTTAGTGCTTTGATTGCCAAAGAACTGGCAAAAAACATAAAAGGGATACATTATCCATTGTTGGTTGCAAGTGCTTATTCAGGTTTTATCGTTTGGCATGTGGGTTTTTCAGGTTCGATTCCGTTAAAAGTTGCAGGTGCCGATAATATAATGCAGGAATTTGGTGATGGAACCTTGATCCCTGTTTCCGATACAATTTTTCTATGGAAAAACATTTTACTAATAATTGTATTTCTGATCACAATTCCTCTGATAAACAAATTAATGATCCCTAAAAACAAAGCCGAAATTATTGAAGCTGACCCTGCTTTGTTTATAAACGAAGAAAAATCACAAATCAAACCAATAAGTCAGATGACATTTGCCGAAAAACTTGAAAACTCATGGATACTTTCAATGTTAATCGGTGCGATAGGTTTGGTTTTTTTTAGCTAACTATTTTTATAACGAAGGAAATATTAGCTTAAATATTGTCAATTTTATTTTTCTTATTCTCGGAATCATTTTGCATAAATCTCCAATTAAATATGTTAGAGCAGTTAATGAAGGAATTAAAACATGTGGAGGAATAGTTTTGCAATTTCCATTTTATGCAGGTATTATGGGTATGATGATACATTCGGGACTTGCCGTTTCGCTTTCAGAAGTATTTGTAAATATTTCAAATCAGACAACACTTCCGTTTTTCACCTTTCTTTCGGCAGGAATTGTTAATTTCTTTGTGCCTTCGGGTGGTGGACAATGGGCAGTTCAGGGACCGATTATGATTCCGGCTTCAAAAATTTTAGACGTACCTTATTCAACAACAATTATTGCAATTGCATGGGGCGATGCCTGGACAAATCTTGTGCAACCATTTTGGGCATTACCGCTTCTCGCAGTTGCGAAGCTGAAAATCAGGGATATAATGGGATATACAACTGTCGTATTATTAGTCTCGGGAATAATTATTTCGCTTTTTATGCTTTTTGTTTTCAATTAATTAAACTTGAATGAAAAATAAAGTTGCTATAATTAACAATTATAAATCAAAAATTTTAATTTGGGTCATTTTTTTCTTACTTGTTTTAACTTGGGGTAGTTCATTTATCCTGATAAAAAAAGGATTAACAGTCTTTTCAAGTAACGAAGTAGGAGCATTACGAACTGCAATTTCAAGTTTGGTTTTATTACCAATTGTGATATTACGATTTTCAAGTATTTCACTGAAACAATGGAAACTTCTTGCAATACTTGGAGTTATAAATGGAGTTTTACCTCCTTTTTTTTGTTTGCAAAAGCTCAAACTGGAATAGACAGCCATCTTGCAGGTGTTTTAAACTCCCTTACTCCTTTATTAACCATGATAATAGGACTAATATTTTTTCGCCTCAAAACGAAATGGTTTAATATTTTGGGAATAATTATTGGTTTTTGCGGTACATTCGGGCTTTTGAGCATAAGTGGTGGCAAATCATTTGAATTTAATTTTAGTTATGGAATATATATAATAATTGCAACTACCTGCTATGCCATTAGTGCAAATATTATTAAGTATTTACTCGCCGATATTGATGCTGTTTCGATTGCAGCTTTTTCATTTTTTATTGTTGGAATACCTTTAATTATTTATTTGATGTTTTTTACTGATTTTTTACACCAATTAAAGTACGACAATAATTTTTACGAAGGAATTATTTATATTGTAATATTAGCGGTTTTTGGAACTGCCATTGCATTAATTGCATTTAATAAATTAATTAAAATGACTAATGTTATGTTCGCTACATCAATTACTTATGTAATCCCTATTATTGCATTACTTTGGGGAATTTTCGATGGCGAAAGTTTAGGACTTATTAATTTATTATGGATTTCAATAATAATTTTTGGTGTATTACTGGTTAATACAAGCAGTAAAAAGTTTACGAAAAAATAATTCAGGTAAGCGTTCACATATTGCTTAAAATTATTACAAAAAACAAAAACAACACATATAAGATAAAATTACTACCTTTGTAATAAAGTATCATTCTATGAATGGAATAATATTGATTACAAGGACAATTGACAATATTAATTTGCTTCCGGATTGGCGGTTAAAAGAAGTTTCTAATTATATTGATTTTCTTTTAAAATCAACAGATGACAAAAGCTATTAAAATTTTGAAAAAACATATAATAATTATTGTTTTAATAGTATTTATTAAAGCTAATTATTGTAACACAATTTTTGCACAGAACGCTAAAATTGATAGTCTGTTTCTTGTCCTTAATAATTCAAAAGAGGATACAAATAAGGTTATTCTATTAAACAAAGTTGCAGGAATAATACGAAGTTCATGTCCCGATTCATCTCTTTCTCTTTTGTTTGAAGGATTAGAACTGGCTGAAAAAAAGGAGTATAAAAGAGGAATAGCGAAAATCTTTAATAGTATAGGCCTTGTCTATTGGGTGAAAGGTGATTATTCTCTGGCATTAGAAAACATTGATAGATCAATTAAATATTTTCTTGAATTTGATGATGATTTAGGCGTGGCAAATTGTTTTGCAAGTATTGGAATAATATACGGAAACCAATCTAAATATAAGCATTCCTTAGAATATTTTCTAAAAGCCTTAAACCTATACGAAAAAATTGACGACAAAAGTGGAATTAGTTTATGTTATAATAACATGGGGATAATTCATAAACAACAAAAAAACTATTCAAAAGCTATTAAATATTATAAAAAATCCTTGGAAATTGATTCCATTTTAGGAGATAGACAAGGAATGAGTACTTATTTTACAAATATTGGAGCTTTATTTTTTAAGTTAAAAAAAATTGACGATGCTTTAAACTATATTAAAAAAGGATTAATTATTAAAAAAGAGTTTGGTCAAAAAGAAGGTGTGGCTATTTGTTATAATTATTTGGGGGAAATAAATTGTTACTTAAGAAATTATAATTCGGCACTCGAAAATTATAAAAAATCTTTACAATTGTTTGAAGAATATGGAGGAAAAAAGGGAATTTCATCTGCTTTAAATAATATTGCCAACCTAAATATTAAGATTGCCGATTCAATAAATATTTTAATAGAAAAACAAAAACGATATAAAGCGGCTATCAATTATTCAAAACAATCGCTCAAAATTGCAAAAGAAATAGATGTAATCAGAATAGAATCTGATTGTTATAATAATCTGTTTGCTTCGTATTATAAATTAGGCGATTTCGAAAAAGCTTTTGATTATCAAAAACTATATATTTCGACAAAGGATACCTTGTTTGGAATTGAAAGAATGAAGGAAATGGAGGCTATGGAAGCAAAATTTCAATCAGAGAAAAAACAGTTGGAAATTGAAAATCTTGAAAAGGAAAAAATTATTAGTAATTCAACTATTGAAAAACAAAAATCAGAAAACAAAACCCAACGAATATTGATTATGATTTTTGTTATTAGTTTTATTATTGTATTAGTTTTGTCCTTATGGCTTAACCGATTGTTTTTACAGAAGAAAAAAGTAAACAGTTTGCTTGAACAACAATATAAGCAGATTAAACAAAAAAATGAGGAAATTAATACTCAAAAAAATGAGATTCAAAAATTTGCTACAGAACTCGAAAATTCTAATAAAACAAAAGATCGTTTTTTCTCAATCATTGCTCATGATTTGAAAAGCCCGTTTAATACACTTCTTGGTTTTAGTGATTTTCTCCGCACGGAAATAAACGATCTGGATAAAAATGAAATTAAATCTTTTGCAAGTAAAATTTTCGATAGTTCCGAAATGACTTACAAATTATTAGTTAACCTATTGGAATGGTCTCGTTCACAAACAAACAAAATAGAAAACAAACCTGAGAAAATTGAAATAAAAGAAATATTTAAAGAAATTATTTCTTTAAATCAAAACCAGGCAGATAAAAAATCAATTAAATTTATTTTTGAAACTCAAGAAAAAACTTATGTATTTGCTGATATAAATATGGTAAATACAATTGTAAGAAATCTGATCTCTAATGCTTTAAAATATACTAACAAAGGAGTAGTAAAAATTTCGTTTGAAAAAATATCGGATTATTGTCATATTTCAGTAAAAGATAATGGTGTTGGTATTTCTCCACAAAACCTTGAAAACCTGTTTCAGATAGATAAAAATATTTCAACAACAGGAACCAAAGGAGAAACCGGAACCGGACTTGGTTTGATTCTTTGCAAAGAATTTGTTGAAAAAAATAAAGGTGAAATATTTGTTGAAAGTAAAGAAAATGAAGGAAGTAAATTTACTTTTACTTTGCCTTTATTTGTTGAAAATTAATGATATATTATTAGGCACTCGTTACAAACGAGCGTCAGCTGAGATTTAACAATTTAACCATTGATATTTATTATTTTTCTTCTTCCGATATCCATCCACCACCAAGGGCTTTATATAATAGAACATAGGCATTCAGCAATTCCTGCCTGGTTTGAGAATAATCAAGTTGTGCATCGAAAGATTGCCTTTGTGAATCAAGCACTTCAAGATAGCTTGTAACACCTTTATCATAACGCTGTTGCGATAATACTTCGGCATTGACCGCTGCATCAAAACGTGATTGTTGAGCAATCAGTTCTTCGTGCAATGTTTCAATTGTAATTAAAGCATCTTCAACCTCCTTAAATGCCTGAATAACCGTATTTTCATAGTTCAAAAGTGCTACTTTCGTATTGTATCGTTCAATTTCAACTTGCCTTTTATTTTTTCCAAATTGGAAAACAGGGCCTAACAAATTAGCACCCGCTGACCATGCCATTCCTCCGCTTGTAAGGGTTGAAAGTTCATTGCTGGCTATACCAAGCAATCCTGTCAGGCTTATTGAAGGGAAACGCATAGCAATGGCTGCGCCGATACGGGCGTTTTGTGCCATATATTCTGCTTCGGACTGTAAAATATCAGGCCTTCTTTTTAAAAGTTGAGACGGCAATCCTGTTGGAATTTCCGGTGGAAATTGCTGGTCGTACAATTTAATTCCAGTTTGAATATTATCGGGATTGCGGCCTAATAATACACATAATTCACTTTCATTATTAGCAATATTTCGTTTATAAGCAGGAATAGATACTGCTGCAATTGCCCTTTGTACTTGAGCCTGATTTAAATCAATCTCGGCAATAGTGCCGTAATCATATTTGGCTTGAATAAATACAAGCCCGCTATCGCGTGAAGCCAGAGTGTTTTTGGAAATTTGTAGTTTTGATTTATTATCAAGTAAGTTAAAATAAGTAGTTGTAACTAATGATATGAGGCTCATTTGAATTCCACGCATATTATATTCGGAAGCAAGTAACTCGGCACGGGCTTCTTCGTTTAACCTACGGTATTTCCCCCACAAATCAATTTCCCATATAAGTTCGGGATAAGCATTAAAATTCTTAGAAATATTGTCAGACTTCGCCCCTGTAAAATTGCCACCGGAAGCTCCTGCTGTAACATTTAATGTTGGGAACATATTCGCCTTATTGTAACCCATTTTAGCTCGGGCAGTTTCAATTCTTGCAGCAGCCATAAGCACTTCCTTATTTTCATTGAGAGCTATTTTGATCAATGTATCTAAAACAGGGTCGTTAAATAAATTCCACCATTTCAGATTAACAATTGTATCTGTTTTTGATGTATCAAACCTAAAAGACGAAGGACTTTGATAGTTGGGTTTCACAAAGTTTGAACCCATTTTACATCCTGACAGACCTATTAATAATATTAATATGTAAAAAATATTTCTACTCATGACTAATTGATTGATTTTTGTTATTTGTATTTTCTTTCTCAACCTTCTGCATTGCCAATTTTCTTTTCTTTTCATATCCTGCAATCTTTCCAATAAATACGAACAACATTGGATACATGAAAACACCTAATACTGTTGCTATTGTCATACCGCCCAATAAAGCCATTCCCATTACCTTACGTGCCTCGGCGCCGGCACCTGTTGCAACAACAAGTGGAAATATCCCGAAAATAAATGAGAATGCAGTCATAACAATCGGTCTGAAACGTTCCCTTGCTGCCCTAATGGCAGCATCATAAAGCGATAGTCCTTTATCAAATTCATTTTTCGCAAATTCAACAATCAGGATCGCGTTCTTTGCTGCCATGGCAATAAGCAACACGAGCGAAATCTGGGTAAAAACATTGTTTTCAAATGTCTCGCTGAAAAAACGGGCTATAAACAGGAAAAACATTGCTCCGAAAACGGCAAAAGGAGTGCCGAACAAAATACTGAATGGCAACGACCAGCTTTCGTATTGGGCAGCAAGTATAAGAAATACAAATACTAAAGCAAATAAAAAAACCACGTTACCTGCCCCACCGGCTTCTCTTTCCTGATACGACATATTACTCCATTCGTAACCCATATCGTCTGGGAGTATCTTTTTTGCAACCTCTTCCATAGCGTCCAATGTCTGGTCAGAGGAATAGCCCGGCGCGGGACTTCCCATTAACTCTACTGCCCTGTATGAATTATACCTGTATGTAACTTCAGGCCCTGAAATATCCTCAACTCTTACAAGGGCAGATAAGGGCAAGCTTACACCATCTTTGTTTTTTACAAAAAATAAATTCATTTGTTCCTGGTTTAATCTATATCGGGGTTCTGCCTGGATATAAGCCTTGTAAAGGCGACCGAAACGATTAAAGTCGTTTACATAAGCCCCACCGAGAAAAGCTCCGATCGTAGTATAAAGATCATTTAGGTTTACACCTGCTTTTAAAGCTTTATCAGTGTTGATGTCAATATATTTCTGGGGAACATTTGCCTGATATGTTGTAAATATGTTACCGATTTCCGGTCTTTTCTTAGCGGCTTGAATAAACCTGGTAGCTTGTTCGGCAAGATAATCAGGGGTATTTCCACCCTTGTCTTGTAACATGAATGAAAAACCTGACCCGCTACCCAGTCCAGGAATGGCCGGCGGGCCAAATGCAAATATCTGTGCTCCTTTTATTGCCATAAGTTCCTTATTCAACTCTCTTGTCAGTTGCATGGCAGTTTTATCCCGTTCACCCCACTCCTTAAGTGAAATAAACATGAAGCCTGCATTAGTTGAAGAACTTCCTGATAACATGCTGTACCCTGCTGCTATTGTAACAAATTTTATTTCATCATGTTTCAACAATATGTCTTCAACTTGTTTCGCTATTACATCTGATCTTTGAAGTGATGCTGCATCAGGAAGCTGCATGTTAACAAATATATAGCCCTGGTCTTCTTCAGGAATAAATCCGCCGGGAACAAATTTTGAAACAATTAAAATAGCACCTGAAATAATTAAAATGAATATTATACTCCTTGTAATTTTTCGTGCAACGATTTTCGAGAAATTCATGTAGGAATCAGTGGAACGATTGAAAACTTTATTAAAACCGGTAAAAAATTTTCCCAACAAACCTTTATATGGTTTTGGTTTCCGTAATAAAATTGAGCACAATGCAGGGCTAAGTGTCAGGGCATTTACGGAAGAAAATACTACTGACACTGCAACAGTGATAGCAAATTGTTGATAAAGCCTTCCGGTAATTCCACCCATGGATGCCACAGGGATAAACACTGCAACTAAAACAATGGTAGTGGCTATAACAGGGGCAGTAACCAATTTCATTGCCTTGATGGTCGCTTGTTTGGAATTCATCCCTTTTGCGATATTTACCTGGACAGCCTCGACCACTACGATAGCATCGTCAACTACGATACCAATGGCAAGTACCAGACCGAGAAGGGATAATACGTTGATAGTAAAGCCAAGCATAGGGAACAGAATAAAAGCGCCAATCAATGATACGGGAATGGCAATGGTTGGAATTAGTGTTGCTCTCCAGTCCTGAATAAAGATAAAAACCACGAGAAGAACAAGGACAAGAGCAATTATTAATGTAATGATTATTTCATGAATTCCTGCAGTGATTGACTCGGTAGTATCAAGAGATACTTCGTAATTGATCCCGGGAGGGAATTTTTCAGAAAGCGTCTCCATTGTTGATTTGATAATTGCGGCAGTTTCTACGGCATTTGAGCCAGGCATTTGATACAGGGCAATGAGAGCACATTCTTTTTTATTCATCCTTGTAAAAGAATTATATGATTCCACACCAAGTTCAACCCTTGCAATATCCTTTACTTTCACCTGCGAACCATCGGAGTTTGTTCTTACCACGATATTTCCAAATTCTTCTTCTGATTGAAGCCTGTCGGGGAGCCGCACGGTGTAAGTAAATTCAATTCCCGGTGGCGCAGGTTCCGCTCCAAACCTTCCGCCGGGAACAATTACGTTCTGTTCTCTTACGGCATTTATTATCTCTGTAACTGTAATGCCAAGTTGAGCAAGCCGGTCGGGTTTTACCCATATACGCATGGAATAATCACTGGAACCAAGAATATTAACATTTCCGATGCCTTTTGTACGCGACAGGATATCTTTAATATTTATCGTAGCATAATTCCCGAGAAAATTCTGATCATAATTTTCGTTAGATGAGGTCAGGGTAACAAGCATTAAGGGAAAGGAGAATGATTTTTGAGTATTAACACCATAACGTTTGACGTCTTCGGGTAACTTTGGCGTAGCCTGCGATACACGGTTTTGTGTAAACACCGTATTCATATCCGGATCAGTGCCGATATCAAATGATACCTGAAGATTCATGTTGCCATCATTGGAGTTAGTTGATTTCATGTAAATCATGTTGTCAACACCATTTACCTGCTGCTCGACCGGTGTTGCAATAGATTGTTCAACATTGACGGCATTAGCTCCTGTATAAGTTGTGCTAACCGAAACCATCGGAGGGGTTATATCAGGGTACTGTTCCAGTGGTAAACCTAACATGAAAACTACACCCACAATTACGGTTACAATGGCTATTACCATTGCAACAATAGGCCTGTTTACAAAAAAATTACCTTTTTCTTCCATTATATTATTCTTTTTTTTGGTTCTATTGTTATTCTATTTGAAATGATTAAATGCGTAAATGTGGAATCATTCTATCATTTTATTATTCAATTATTTAATTTACATTAGAACCTTCTTTTTGACCTTTTTCATTCAATACTACAATTTCCGGCTTAACAGCCATTCCTTCCCTGACTTTTTGTATTCCCTCGTAAACCACTTTTTCACCAGGTTTTATTCCTTTGGTGATTAACAGGTAACTATCAACAGTATGCCCTATTTCAATATCTCTCCTTTCAATCTTGCTGCTATCGTTAACCACGTACAAACTATACTTACCCTGAAGCTCGCTTACGCATCTTTGCGGGACAAGTAGCGCATTATTTTTAATATTGATTACTGCTTTTACCTTTGCAAACTGGCCGGGGCGTAATATTTGTTGCGGATTTGGAAAAGAAGCCTGAACTAAAATGGCCCCGGTAGTAGGATCTACTTCCCTGTCAATAAAATCCACTTTTCCCTTGTATTTGAAGACTGAATTATCAGCGAGGATCAATTCCAGGTTCCTTTCCTTGCGTTCAATCTCCTTTTCATCCATCCCTGCATTTTTCAGAGAATCAAGTCTTACAAACTCCCTCGCTAAAGATAAGTACTGGCTTTCAGACAGGAAGAACTGTACTCTGATGGTATCGACCGTTGAAACCACATTTAAAATAACAGGATTTGGGTCTTTTCCCACAAATTCGCCAACCTTAGCTTTGGTTTTGCCAATAATACCATCAATAGGTGATTTAACCTTAGTATAACTCAACTGTATTTTTGCCGCCCGGAGGTTAGCCTTAGCGGCTTCAACGGAGGCTTGACCAGCTTCTTCGGACGCAAGAGCGGCATCAAGATCTCTCTGACTAACAGCATTAATTTCAGCCAGCGGTTTGATCCTGCGTAAGTCGTTTTGGGCTTTCACCAACCTTGTTTCAGTTTCGGCAAGAGCGCTTTCTCTCTCGGCAACTTTTGCTTCATAAGTTTCCGGATCAATGGAATAAAGGAGTTGCCCTTTGCGTACAGTACCACCTTCTTTAAAATAAATACCTTCGAGCCAGCCTTCTACCCTTGCCCGGATTGGGATGTCGTAAAGCCCGTAAACTTGCCCGACAAATTCCTGGTAAATGGGAACATCTTTTTGAATTACTTCCACTACAGGGATTTCCGGTGGAGGTGGAGGAGCTTGTTGTTTATTTTTACAAGCAAAAAATATAAAAATAATTATTGTAATTAATAAAAATCTCCTGATAAAGCAATGAATTTTTTTCATATTATTTTGATCTTTTATTTGATAATTGAACAATGTAAATACTGACAAATCTGGATATTATTATAGCCACATACATTACTCCGATAATTGCCTCAATATTTGAAGCAGCCCGGGCATAAAGAGAAACAGCCGTTATATCTCCATATC
>Ga0255398_1039_pt1 | contig 18499 bp, 12 predicted proteins | sample ANMaggSeSYBR01K3_FD_182119 | JGI IMG/M metagenome (GOLD analysis project Ga0255398, IMG submission 182119) | Sediment cell enrichment communities from methane seep in Santa Monica Basin, California, United Staets - ANME aggregate JGI... | ecosystem: Environmental > Aquatic > Marine > Cold seeps >...
TGTTGAATCCGTATCAGTACTTAAAGGACCTGTAGCCGCAGCCCTTTATGGTTCCCGAGCTGCTAATGGTGTTATTCTGATAACAACAAAAAAAGGTACAGCACGAGCAGTTTCCGGTGAAAAAGGAATTGGAGTAAGTGCTAATTTTGGTGTTATGTTTGATAAGGTAGCAATATTGCCTGATTACCAAAATTCTTATGCCGGTGGTTATGGTTGGGATACACTATGGTATAGCGATCATAGTGCTGATCCTATGGCATTTCCAAACAGAACTGCTGGACAATATCAAGGTACTCACAATGGTGCGGCTGATTCTTATGACCTGCTTATGCAATATGCAGTTGATGAAAGTTGGGGCCCGAAATTAGACGAAGGAACAATGTACAGGCCCTGGTATTCGTTTCAGGATGCTATCCCTGAATATTTTGGAAAGAATGTTCCATTAACTTCTCAACCTGACAACATCAAAGATTTCTTTAAAACAGGACAAACATTTACAAGCAATATTGCCTTGACCGGTGGTTCGGAAAAAGCATATTTCAGACTATCATTTACAAATGTTGACCAAAATGGTGTTATGCCAAAAAGTAACCTAAAGAAAAACTCTATTAACTTTAGCGGTTCAACAAAGATGGGTGAGAAATTAACTGCCTTCACAAACATTAATTATGTGAAAACAGAGGCTACAGGACGTCCAATGACAGGTTATGATGGAGATAATATTATGCAACAATTTAATCAATGGAGTCAACGTCAAACAGATATGGGCAAACTTCACGATTATTGGATCAATCCTGACGGAACAACCAACACATGGAATAGAAGTGCATGGAACAATCCTTTCCCGAAATATACGGACAATCCTTACTGGACACGTTATCAAAATTATGAAAATGACGGAAGAGACAGGTTTTATGGTAACGTTGGCTTTACTTACGAACTCTGTGAACTCTTAAAATTTACTGCGAAAGTAAATCAGGATTATTATACCGACCGTAGGGAAGAAAGAATTGCGATTGGATCGAATAATACTCCGAGATATAAACAAGGTATCCGTACATTATCTGAAAGAAATGCTGAATTCTTATTCGAATTTAACAAACGATTTAGTGATGATTTTTCATTATCAGCTAACTTTGGTGGAAATCAAATGACAAGAATCTATCATAGGGATGTAGGTGAAACACAGGGAGGATTAAGTTTAGCTAATTTTTATAATCTGATAAATTCAAAAGATGCTCCATTAATTGATGAATACAGAAATAAAAAACGTATTAATAGTTTATATGGTTTTACTTCACTTGGTTATAAAAACATGTATTATTTAGACCTTACTTTACGTAGTGATTGGTCATCAACTTTACCTGAGGATAATAACCAATATTTATATCCTTCTGCTACTGCATCATGGGTATTTACTGAACTTGATGCTATAAACGATATTGATTGGCTTTCTTTTGGTAAATTGAGAGTTGGTTGGGCACAAGTAGGTAGTGATACTGATCCTTATCAATTGTATGATATATATAGGGCTAAAGAAAGTTTTGGAAGTAACCCTATTTATACGGTTCCTAACAAACTTTTTAATGATCAATTAAAACCGGAAAGAACCAATTCATGGGAAATCGGTACAGACATTAGGTTTTTTGATGGTAGATTAGGACTTGACGTCACCTATTATAGTATGGAAACTGTTGACCAGATCATTGACGTTGACATTTCATCAACATCAGGTTTTGCTTCAAAAATGATAAATGCCGGTAAAATTACCAATAAGGGTATTGAAGTTTTACTTACAGGAACACCGGTTAAAACCAGCGACTTTAGATGGGATATCACAGTTAACTGGGCAACGAACAAAAACGAAGTTGTTGAACTTGCCGAAGGAATTACCAACTATCGTCTCGCTAATGCTCCTTTCGCTGTTTCAGTAAATGCAACTGTAGGTGAACCTTATGGAAACATTATGGGTAGAAATTATTTATTTACTGATGACGGTCAAAGGATAGTCGGTGCAAGTGGTCGTTACGACAGAACAACCGATACTGAAGCTCTTGGAAACGTTATGCCTGATTGGACAGGTGGTATTAATAATAGTTTTACCTATAAAAACATTAACCTTAGTTTCCTAATAGATATAAGAAAAGGCGGTCAGTTCTTCTCAACATCATATATGTGGGGAATGTACTCAGGTATGCTTGAAAAAACAGTTGCTAATAATATAAGAGAAGATGGTATTGTTTTAGATGGCGTTATGGAAGATCCAAATAATCCCGGAACATATATTGAAAACACAATTGCATGTGATGCAGGGAACTATGGTTTAGCCCATTATTATGTTCATGCAATGGATGTATTTGACGCTGATTATATTAAATTACGTGAACTCACATTAGGTTATACTCTTCCAAATAGTATGCTTAAAAAAGCTCCATTCTCAAACATCAGAATTTCATTTGTTGCGAGAAATCTTTTTACATGGGGCACATCTGTCAAAGGTATAGATCCTGATTTTGCTACAAACGCAGGAAATATCCAGGGTATTGAAGGCGCACAGGTTCCAAGTACAAAATCTTTTGGTTTTAACCTAAGCTTTAACTTATAATTATATTAATTTGAAAAATTAAAATTAGATAAAAGATGAAAAACATTTATAAAAAACTAATAGGAATCAGTTTTATAGTACTTTTCCTTTTCGGAGGGTGTACTAAAGACTTTGATGAGATGAATATCAGCCCAAACCAGCCTACTGATGTACCGCCACAATACCTACTCACTTCTGCAGAAAAAAACCTGATTGCTTTTATGTGGGATGAATGGTGGAATGGAAGATTTGGTAACCTATATAGTCAGTATTGGTCACAAACTTCTTATACTGATGAAAGCCGTTATTCACCGAGAGATGGTGTATTAAATAATTATTGGATATACTTCTATGCCGGTAGAGATGCAGTTCCAACCGGAGCATTAAACGGAGGAGGTATGGAAGATCTTCAAAGAATTATTAAACTTAATTCCGACGAAGAAACGAAAGTAATGGCTTCAGCTTCAGGTCCAAACATAAACCAAATTGCAGCCGCAAGAATATTGAAAGTTTGGATGTTCCAGATACTTACTGATATCTGGGGGTACATTCCTTATTCTGAAGCACTTTTAGGAGTCGAAAATTCATCACCTGCTTATGATAGCCAGGAAAGTATTTATTCTGCTTTGATTACTGAAATTACAGATGCTCAAGCACAAATTGATGTTGGAGCAGGAGCAATTCTTGGTGATATTATATATGGTGGAGATATGGCAAAATGGAAAAAATTTGCAAATTCTCTGAAAATGAGAATAGCAATAAGAATGTCTAAAGCTAATCCGACAGGAGCCGCTGCTGCAATTAACGAAGCTTTAGCTGCCGGTCCTTTCACAAGTATTGATGATAATGCTGCATTCACTTTCTTAGATGGTGTTCCAAGTAATAACCCTCTTAACGAAAATCAAAAAATAAGACAGGATTTTGGAGTTTCTCAAACTTTAATAGATTTCTTAGCATTAAAAATTGATCCAAGAATGCCATTCTATGCTAATGGTACTGTAAGTGATCCTAATGTTTTTACAGGGTTCCCTTATGGAATGGATAATGGTGAAGCAACAGCTTTATCAACAACTGATTATTCTATGCCAAGTAACATTGTATATGCTCCAACTGCTCCGGCTTTCTTTATGCTGTATGATGAAGTTGAATTTATTAAAGCCGAAGCTTGTGTTACATTAGGACTCAATGGAATTGCTAAAGATTTTTACGAAGCAGGAATTAAAGCATCAATGAACTATTGGAATCAACTTAAAGACAATACTCCAACGGGTTGGTATAGAATTGATAATGGTAATACAAATGTACTACCTGCTTCAATTACCGATGCTGAAATGGATGCTTATATTGCTAGCGCCGAAGTTGCATTTACTGGTGATGATGAAAATCAAAAGCGACTTATTGCAGAGCAAAAATATATTGCTCTTTATCCTTCAGGATTGCAAGCGTGGTTTGAATATAACAGAACAGGATACCCTGCTATACTTGTTCAACCGGGTCAGACAGTAACTTATGGTGGTGGAACATATACATTTTCACCATTGATTGTTCCTGCCGATAACAAAACTCCTCACAGGATGTATTATCCAAGTGAAGAACAGGATTTGAATGGAGCCAACCGTGCAGCAGCAGTTGTTGCTCAGGGAGCTGATGTATTTAGTACACAACTCTGGTACCAAAAATAATTTTTAAATAAATATTTTATAAAAGGGCAATTGAATTTCAGTTGCCCTTTTTTGTTATCAAAATAATGAATTTGATATTTCTTCATATTGTTCAAATTGAATATTGCTTGTTTTTGAAGAAACAAATTCCCACTTTGCGGTTTCAATTATCATGTCAATCGACAATAATAAATTGATTTAAAACCTATATTGAACTCCAACACCAAAATAGAATTTATTATACTTCAACTTAAAACTTGAAGGATCTGAATATTTGAAATAACTACTTGCATCAAAATATAATTTCTGATATCTTAGGTCAGTAAAAATTGCAACTTTCGGCCCGACAATACACTTAATCTTACTTCCAAATGAATAAGAGTATCTGTCTTTAAATGTTTTACTTATTTTTGTTTCGTCATATCTAAGGAACTTGTCATCATTTAAATAAAACCAGGATGATGCACCAATATAAGGTGAGATGCGTACAACATTTGATAATCTGACATTATAAGCAACACAAATTTCATAATAAAATTTTGCATCCGGCCACTGACCTTTAGTTGGATTATTTCTTTTAAAAATATCTCCCTCATGATTTTTAATATATATATATTCAAATCTTTCACCATAGTCTTCTTTCTCTAAACTACCACCTAACAATAAAGAAAAATTATAATATGAAAGCTCGAATGCAAGATTTAACTGCATGGATGCATATAAATTTGCTTTATATTCAACCAGAACAGTATCAGATTTATATTTAGGGGAAAACTTCATAGATGGCTCTCCACTTCCTGAAGACACAGAAATATTTACATTTAATTTTAATTTTTTACTTGCATCTCTCCACTGCGAATCTATCATTGCACGTATCTGAAATTTATCCTCTTTTTCAAGGAAAGGATTTCCCATACTATATTCATAAAAGACATCATTATTTTCGATGGTAATTTTTTTAACAATAGTATTTGGTGTAAAAACAAAATATTCTCCGTCATCCGTAAAATCGTGATTATTGTTATTATCAACAAAAAATTGGAATTCATTGTCCTGGGTAACGCCAATTAGCATAACGTTAATTATTCCATTTCTTGAATGAATAGATTCACGTAAAAACCATAATGCAGCAACCGTATCAACTATATCTGACATATCGGGAAATTTAACTTCTATAATATCAGTCGGAATATGATGATTGGGATATATTTCGGAAAATGTTGATGTATTTACTTTGTTTCCTTGAAGATTAACAATCATTACAGGCATTATTGTACTATCAATAATTACATTTCCTTTGTTCATCAAATCATAACCTGTTTTGCCAAGATCATAAAGATTAGTAACTCCCCATTTTTTACCTGTTATTTTTCCTCCTTTTTGAGAATACATATAGTAAGAAGTAAAAAGTAACAGGATAAATATAATTGTTCTTTTCATAGATGATATATTTTTTTCACATAAAACTTTTGAAATTTAGACAATAATATTTTATTAATGGATGCATGGTATTTTTTTTTAAATTAATTGTAACATACTTCATTTAATGCCGTCTTATATTTGAATAAAAAAAACAGTTCTTTTTTTACTTGTTTAAATATGTTCAAATACGTACAATGATGTTGCAATATCGAATACTTTTTATAAAGTTTTTTAAAGAATGAAGAATGTAAACGCAAGAATATCAAATAATAATAGCTTTGGTATGATATATGCGAGTGATAACTGAAAATATTAAAAAATGAAAATAGACCTAAAAGCAAACGAAGTAGTGGTTAAAGCCGGAAACTCAAATCACATTATAGATAATAAATCTATTCAAGGAAAACTAATTCTGACTAACCAAAGAGTTTATTTTAAGTCTTTTCGGAACAATGGTGAAAATTTTGATAAGGAAATATTACCTCAAGATATTAAAGAAATAATGTTTTTCAACACTAAATTCTTCATCCCAAACGGATTAAATATTATACCTAAAAATGGGAACGAATTAAGCTTTACAATTAAAAAGCGTAACTCGTGGGCAGAAATTCTAAATAAAATGTATTAAAAAACCCCTGTTAATATACCATATTAACTTTTGTTAGATTATCCGGAAAAATCCTTTTTCCGGATTTTTTTTGGTTTTCTAAATACATCCAAACTATGAAAACACAAAATAAATAACATTTCTCTAAACAATAGAATATATCCGCCCATTGAGTTCCGCTATTTTTTTTATTCTTTAATTTTAGTATCTATTATTATTGTAACAGGCCCATTATTCACTAACGAAATATTCATCATAGCTCCAAATTCTCCTGTTTCAATTTTTTTCTCCATTTCATTTTCTAATTGAGTAATGAATTTATTATACATCGGTATTGCAAATTCCGGTTTTGATGCTTTTATATAAGATGGCCTGTTTCCTTTTTTGGTACTTGCATGTAAAGTAAACTGACTTATTAATAAAATATCACCATCAACATCTTTTACCGATAAATTCATCACTCCGTTTTTATCGTTAAAAATCCTGAGACGAGCGATTTTCCCGCAAAGCCATTTAATATCTTCTTCATTATCACCATCCTCAATTCCTAAAAAAATCAATAATCCGTTTTCAATTTTTCCATTGACATTATTATCAATTCTAACTTCGGCATGCGATACACATTGTAAAACAACTCTCATTTATTTTAATAATTATAAAAATCAAACAAACTTACAAATTATTATTTTTGTAAAAAAATAAAAAATGACAAGATTAAGCGTAAATATTAATAAAATTGCAACACTTAGAAATGCTCGCGGAGGTAATATCCCCGATGTTATCAAGACAGCAATTGATTGTGAGGAATTTGGAGCTGAAGGAATCACTGTCCACCCAAGACCTGACGAAAGACATATCCGTTATCAGGATGTAAAAAATTTAAAACCTATTGTAAAAACCGAATTCAATATTGAAGGTAATCCAATAAAAAGTTTTATTGATCTTGTTCTTTCGGTAAAACCGGCTCAGGTTACACTTGTTCCTGATGCACCCGATGCAATTACATCGAACGCAGGTTGGGATACCATAAAAAATGAATCCTTTTTAAAAGAAATTATCAGTGAGTTTAAAAATTATGGTATCAGAACTTCAATTTTTATTGAAACTAAACCTGAAATGATAGAAAATGCCGCCAAAACCGGTGCAGATCGAATTGAACTTTACACCGAATCTTATGCTGATGAGTTTTCTAAAGGAAAAGAAAATGCTATAAAAGCGTTTATTGAAGCGGCAAATGTTGCAAATAAGGTAGGTCTTGGAATAAATGCAGGCCATGATCTTAATCTTAAGAATTTAAAATATTTTAATCAAAATATTGAAGGCTTGCTTGAGGTATCAATCGGACATGCTTTAATTTGTGATGCTCTTTATTATGGATTGGAAAATACTATACAGTTATATTTAAGGCAATTGCGAAGGTAGGCATTTTAAACGTGAACCATTGACATTCATCATTAAAATATTTTTTTGAATATCGAACACCGATTAACGATTAACGATTTCAGATATATTTTTGATTGATTGAATTATAATTTTGTGCTACGTTAGGATTTAATACCATTCAATTTTAAACACTTCTTTTCCATAAAAACAATTTAACAATCTAACCAATCAACCATTCAATCATTCAAGCATTCAATCATTCAAGCATTCAATCATTCAAGCATTCAATCATTTTAGCATTAAATCATTAGTTTTTAATAACATTCTTATAATGCTCGTATCGCTCAAAAATTTCACTGACAAAATTATAAGTTTCTTCTCCCCTGCAATATCCGTATTTTACAATTGAGTCGAGGTAAAACTCAGGTTTAGATTTGTTTAAAAGATAAAAATCCACATTTTCATCCCAAATATTAGGGTCTTTGTTGTTTTTTTCGGCAAGTCGTCTAGCATCATAAACATGGGCAATACCTGCATTATATGAAGCAAGTACAAACTTTTTTCTTTCATTGATGTTTTCGATCTTGTTAAGAAATTGTTTATCAAGCAACTTTATAAATTTTACTCCGGCTGCAATTTGTTCTTCGGGTGGCGATAAACTATCAACGTTATATTTCTTCGCCGTATTTGGCATTAGTTGCATGAGACCGAAAGCCCCAACCCATGATTTTGCATCCACACGAAATTGCGATTCCTGATAAATTAAAGAAGCTAAAAGTCTCCAATCCCAGTTAATTATTTTACTGTGTTTTTTTATTTCTTCATCGAAGCGGGAAATCTTACCCCCCGAAATTGAATGATATTGACTTTTTGCAATATAAACCGAACGTGGATTTTTGAAATATTTATTATAAATAAATCTTGAAGTTAGTGATTTATTAAAATTTGCAAGCCAATTATTTATTTCCGTCAAAAAAACACTGTCTCCTTTTTTAACAGCCCATGCAATATTTTGCTGAAAACTGATAGGAGTTTTTACATCAATGTCGGGATAATATTTTTTGTTTACCAAAGCAATATGCTCATCACAAATTGTGAAATCAATTTCTTTATTAACTACATCTGTTATTAGTTCTTCAACTTCTTTTACAGGGTCTTCGATTATGAAAATACTGTCTCCGATTTCGTCTGATAAATTTTTTAAACGTGAATAAAAAGTTGTATTTTTTTGAATATTGATTGTTTTACCGGCAAGTTGAAGAGGGTTTCTGATCATGTGTCGTTCAACTTCATCGTAGGTTCTCATCTTTCTCCATTTGTCGGGCTTTCGTTGCACTAAAACCTGACGGGTTTGAGTTATTGGGATCGTAAAATCAACAAGTCGGTTTCTTTCTTTTGTAACAGTCAATCCTAATGCAATTATATCGTATTCGCCGCTATTCAAACCTTCAAAACAATTGGTAAGATCATTATTTATTTCAAGAACTAATTTTACTTCAAGATGATCGGCTAATAATTTTAATAATTCATATTGATATCCCATTGGTGTTCCGCGATAAACAAAATAATTTGTAGAATTATAATCGGTAACTGCAATTAATTTCCCACGTTTTTTTATTTTATCAAGTAAAGTGGGTTTCGAAATTGTATTTTTAATTTCTTCATCATTTGTTTGAGTTTCTGTATTATTGCAGGAGAAAAAGAATTGGGTGGTGATTATTAGGATTATAGCAGTTATATTTTTTATAAAATGTTTACCCAAAACAAATAATTTTTAAATTAAGTCAAAAATATGCTATTTTTTCTAAACCCTTAAATCCGCAAACTACTAAAAAAATCATTTAGGTTGTATGTGTTTTGCAAAATAAAGTCAAATTTCCAGTAAATTTATGTTTTTTCAGCAATACTTGGGATGATCCATTAAAAATCTATTAGTCTAACAATTTATTAATATATAATAGTTATTGCATTTGCTGTAACGAAAAGGCTCCCAAGACACCAAAAGTCCTTAAAGTACAGTTGTACACAACGTTACCTTATGTGAGCTTGTTAAATTTTGAACATAATTATTCCTTGCTTTATCTGTATATATCCTTGCTTGTTAGAGTATTAACTTTTGGTAATCTTTATTTGTGTACAATTTCAAAACCCACTGCCGTGCCTGATATACCCATTTACCAGCTACAGAGATAAATCGAAATACAAACCGCTTGAGCCGTGTTGTTGGATTTATCCCTACGAAAACCTTTGATACCAATGCTACAAAATAATTATAAAAGTTTTTAACCATAGCAGTAATAATCATAAACGCTGCATTTTCGTTCAAAAAGGAAAATGGCATATGACTCCAACCAAAATCATTGTTCATTATATCAAATATCTTTTCACTTCCCCCACGCTGATTATAATATTCGATCACTTCTTTTTCTGTACTTTGCCAATCATTAGTTAATATAGTACGGTATGTAAATGCATCTCCGGTAAACATATCAAGTTGATTATCATTGCTTTTTTCTCTCATAATTACCAAACGATAATTTCTTTCCTTATAAAATTGAATGAATGGTATTGACGCTACTTCATAATTTATGTAATTTATTTCAACGGTTTGCCAATTCTTTATCTCCTTTATTTGTTCAAATAAATGTTCACTTTTATTTGCCCTGATATAGAACTTTTTACTGTATTTATCTACCACATCTATTATTTCTTTGGAATAAGATCCTGCATCCATTCTTGAACGGTTTATGCGAATTCCTTCTTCAAGCAATAATTCGTATGAACGTTGAAGTGTTTCTGCCTGTTTAAACTTAACATTAGCATTGCCGTCCCGATTTTCAATGTAAACTATTTTATTCTCAATTGTAGCAACACCCGGGAAATATCCTTTATTTTTTTTATAAGTTCGCTTTGCGTCATATTTATTATTTTTAGTTATTTGGTTGTCATAATCGTAATCATAGTATTTTTCAGTGTCCAATTGACCTGTATGTATTAACGACTTAATATTAAGTCTGTTTAATTTTTTATTTATATTGAAATTATAGGAAATGTTCCTGTCCGAAGTATAAATTGTATTTTCGGTGGACAGTTCTTTTATTCCTCTTAAAACTGTGTCAGGACTCGGCACATTATTTCCAGGTATAGTTTTTAAGTGTTCACCAAGGTGGTCGCCGATATCTTCTACACAATCTCCTCCGCTTAAAAATACGTTTGTCAAATTTTTTATTATGTCACTATATTGATAACCAAATAAAGAAACCCTGTCACCAAGCACTGTGTCAATAAGTTGACTTATTCCGGCATTTCTAAAATAATTATTAACAAAAGAAATTCCTGCAAATGGACTTACTGTTTGATTTAATTTTTGTATTTTCATCTCCGAAAATGTTTTATTCCTATTTAGTTGTTTCACATCACAAAAATAGGTGATAATTCTTTATCTGTCAAACACTATGTATATTATTTTTACATAGTGTTTTGGCAGGTTTTGTTAAAAAATAGTTTGCGGATTTAAGGTAAACAACAAATTTTTTTTATTTTCGAGCTTAAAAAATTATCATATATTTACGCCAATAAATATTGCTTGAAATAGTTATTTTATTGGTTATTAAGCATATTCAATATTTGAAATATATTAAAATCAAATAATGTTAAAATGATAAAAAAAGTTCTTGTTGCCAACAGAGGAGAAATAGCCATAAGAGTAATGCGTTCATGTCGGGAGATGGGAATTATTTCAGTTGCGGTATTTTCCGAAGCCGATCGTACTTCTATGCACGTAAGATATGCCGATGAAGCATATTTTATAGGTAATTCTCCTTCCAACGAGAGTTACCTTGTTATTGACAAAATCATAAAAGTTGCAAAGGAATGTGGTGCTGATGCAATTCATCCGGGATATGGTTTTCTTTCTGAAAATGCCGAGTTTTCAGATCGTTGTAAGCGGGAAGGAATTATTTTTATCGGGCCTTCTTCTTATGCTATTTCAACTATGGGTGATAAAATTACTGCCCGTAAAACCATGCAAAAAGCCGGAATTCCTTTAATTCCCGGAACTGACAAAGAAATCACCGATGAAAAAGAGCTTATGGAAACCGTGAAAAAAATCGGGCTTCCGATAATGATAAAAGCCACAGCCGGTGGAGGTGGCAAAGGAATGCGTCTTGTCAGAGAAGAAGAAAATGTAATAAGTTCGTTAAGAGCAGCAAAATCCGAAGCATTATCAGCATTTGACAACGATGCAGTTTATATTGAAAAATATATTGATTCGCCTCATCATATCGAATTCCAAATTCTTGCCGACAAATATGGAAATGTAATTCACCTGTTTGAACGGGAATGTTCGGTTCAGCGTCGGCATCAGAAAGTTATTGAAGAAACACCCTCGCCGATAATGACTGAAAAAGTACGTCGGAAAATGGGAAAAACTGCAGTTCAGGTTGCCAAAGCAGTAAATTATGAAGGTGCTGGAACGGTTGAATTTATCGTTGATGATGATCTGAATTATTATTTTCTGGAAATGAATACACGTTTGCAGGTCGAACATCCGATTACTGAAAGAGTGGTTGGAATTGATCTTGTTTTTGAACAATTGAAAATTGCAGATGGAGAGGCACTTGATATTAAACAAGAGGATTTGAAACAGGATGGTCACGCCATTGAATGCAGGATTTATGCCGAGGATCCCGATAATAATTTTATGCCTAACCCGGGTGTTATCAAACACATAACCGAACCTCTCGGTCTCGGGGTTAGACACGATGGTTATGTTTACGAAGGCTATGAAATACCGTTATATTACGATCCTTTAATTTCAAAACTAATTATTTGGGGGAAAACAAGGCAGGAAGCAATCAACAGAATGAAAAGGGCTTTGTATGCCTATAAAATTACAGGTATTAAAACTACCATCAAGTTTCTTGAAAGAATTATGGAAATCCCCGATTTTGTGAACGGAAAATATAATACTCATTTTATTGAAGAAAATAAGGATGTTTTATTCTCCTCGCTCAAAAGTTCAAAGAAAATGGAAGACATTGCTTTGATCACGGCATACATTGATTATATTACTAAACTTGAAAAACTTCAACCGCAAGAACTTTCCAAAACGATTGGAAACAGTTGGAAAGAATTTGGAAAAAGAAAAGGTGTTTTGAGGTTATAAAAAAAATTGTACTTTTGAATAAAATCAATAAATAATGGATTTACAAACAAGAAAAATATCATTTGTTCAAGAATTTCTCAATTTACAGAATGAGGAAATAATTTCACTATTTGAAAATTTACTGATAAAAGAAAAAAGGAAAATTCCCGATAAAAAATTACAACCCATGACTTTAGAGGAATTCAATAAAAGAATTGACATTTCTTTAGAAGATTCAAAAAAAGGACGATTGACAGAATCCAGCGAACTTATATTCGAAATAGAAAAATGGAGTTAAAAATATTTTGGACTGACTTTTCAAAAAACGAACTCAAAAAAATATTTTCTTACTATAAGGAAAATGCGAGTTTAAGAGTTGCAAAGAATCTAATTTCAGATGTTTTTGACACTAGACAAAATCCAATAAAAATGAAAAAGTCTGGAATAATTTAAAAATTGAATAAAATAAATAATCCATCATGTCTATAGAAATTAGCCTAAACAACAGAACAGCAAATATTGAGCTTTTATCACGAGATAAAAACAACATCAGAATTAAAGTTGATGAAAAAACTTATGATCTTGATATTGTCATGGTTGAAAATGGAGTTTATTCATTATTAATGGACGGAAAATCATATAATGTTGAATTAATACAAAACCAGAGCAATAAAAAATATATTGTTAATACTTTATATAATTCTCAAGATGTTGAAATAATTGATGCCGAAAGTAAATATTTAAAAAGCCGGAAAAAGGATGATATAGATGATAATCTGGCAATTTCATCCCCAATGCCCGGAAAAGTTGTTAAAATATTAGTTAAGAAAGGTGATAAAGTAAAAGCCGGTGAAACGGTGATTATAATTTCAGCAATGAAAATGGAAAGTGAATATAAAGTAAAAAAAGACAGAATTATAAAAGATATTCTAATAAAAGAAGGAGATACAATTGATGGAAATCAGGCTTTGGTTTTGATTGAATGATGGGGATTAATGGCTATATGGTTTGATTGCTAAATGGTTAACAGAAGACCGAAATTGGAAATTGGAAATTCGAAATTAACCCAGAGCACTCAGCGATTTTTCTTCATTAATTGTAGTTTAGTAATGGTTTAAAACATGAAAAATAATTGAATATGCAAAATTTAATTAGCCTTGGGAAATCTCTTAAAACTATTAAGGTGGGACAAATTTCTAATTTCTAATTTCAAACCATGAATGATTATAAAAAACAATATAAAAACAGGAATTAAATATAAAAAAACCAACCAATAAAAATATGTCAACACTTGAAGAAAAACATAAATTACTTGAAGAAAAAAATAAAGCTGCCGAACTTGGGGGAGGAATAGAAAGAATTGAACGCCAGCATAAAGCCGGAAGAAAAACGGCAAGAGAAAGAATTTTTGATCTTCTTGATCCTGAAACATTTGTTGAGACAGACAAATTTATGACCCATCGTGCTCATGATTTTGGAATTGAAAAGAATAAACCTCTCGGTGATGGAGTTGTTACCGGTTACGGAAAAATTGACGGCAGATTAGTTTATGTTTTTGCACAGGATTTTACTGTTTTCGGAGGAGCTTTAAGCCGTGCAAATGCCGATAAAGTTGTAAAGATTATGGATTTGGCAATGAAGATGGGTGCTCCTGTTTTTGGTTTAAACGATTCCGGCGGAGCAAGAATTCAGGAAGGTGTTGAAAGTTTGGCCGGATATGCCGATATTTTTTATTTGAATACTATTGCTTCGGGAGTTATTCCTCAAATTTCCGCTATTCTTGGTCCCTGTGCAGGTGGTGCGGTTTATTCGCCTGCTATCACCGATTTCATTTTAATGGTAAAGAAATCAAGCTATATGTTTGTAACCGGGCCGGATGTGATCAAATCGGTTACACACGAGGAAGTTACAAAAGAAGAACTTGGAGGTGCGATGACACATAATTCAAAAAGCGGAGTTGCTCACCTGATTGCCGATGACGATGAACAAGCAATGATGATGCTTCGTGAACTATTTAGTTATATTCCTTCAAATAATATGGAAGACCCTCCGCTTAAGATTTGTTATGACGACATAAACCGTGAAGATCAAAAACTTGAGACTATCGTACCCATCGATCCCAATAAACCCTACGATATGAAAGAAATTATTGAGACTGTTGTCGATGATAATAATTTCTTTGAAATAATGCCCTATTATGCACAAAACATAATAATTGGTTTTGCCCGCATGGCAGGCCGATCCATTGGTATTGTGGCGAATCAACCGGCTAATCTTGCAGGTGTTTTAGATATAAATTCTTCTATTAAAGGAGCAAGATTTGTACGCTTTTGCGATGCTTTTAATATTCCTTTGATAACATTTGAAGATGTACCGGGGTTTTTGCCGGGAACAACCCAGGAATTTGGAGGAATCATTAAACATGGAGCTAAACTTTTGTATGCTTTTTGTGAAGCAACTGTTCCCAAAATCACAATTATTACCCGAAAAGCTTATGGTGGAGCTTATGATGTGATGTCGAGCAAACATATTGGCGCTGATGTTAATTATGCTTTTCCAACCGCCGAAATTGCAGTAATGGGACCCGAAGGTGCTGTAAATATTATTTATAAAAAAGATAACCTTAGCCCTGAGGAAAGACAAAAAGCAATTGACGATTACAGAACTACTTTTGCCAGTCCTTATAAAGCCGCCGAACTCGGATATATTGATGAAATTATTTACCCGAAACATACAAGGAAAAAAATTATCCAGGCACTTGAAATGACTCAAAATAAAAGTAAAACTAATCCACCTAAGAAACATGGGAATATTCCTTTGTAAATGGGAATGGGGAAATAAAGGAAATAAAGGTATAGGGAACAAGGAAAATGACAATTGAATGACAACCGTATGACCAATAACCACGAATTTCCCCTTACGACATGTCGTCCGTATGGATTCCCCTTATTCCCTCTATACCTTACACTTATTAATAATTAAAAATCTCCTCAAGCGTCAATTCCTTAACCGTACCCAGTTTTTTCAAAGTTTTCATATCAACATTATCCCTGTTGCCAAGAATCAGGAATGAATAGTTTTTATCTTTAATATATTCATCAAAGAAACTACTGAATTTATCAATATCGGCATTCTTAACGTATTGATAAACATCTTTTCTGATATCGTAATCAATTCCGCGGTCAAGATTTCGCAAATGAGTCCAGAAAATATTTGCCTTAGTAATTCTTTCGGTTTCAATTTTTGCCAAAATAGCTTCACGCGCAACATTAAACTGAACACTGGCTTCCGGCATATTCGACATTAAGTCGAGCATAGCATCGGTGGCAATTTTAATTTTATCGGCCTGGGTTCCAACGAATGTGTATATAAAATTTGATCTGTCGGTTTTTGATGGAACCGAGAAGGATGCAAAAGCAGAATAGGCTAAAGCTTTGGCTTCACGAATTTCCTGGAAAACTATTGATGACAAACCGCTTCCATAATACTCACCAAATAAACGTGCAGGAGGAATCAGGTCTTTATTAAAAAGACTACCTTTTGAGATAGTAAAAATATTTGCCTGAATCATATCATAATTCACAAAATATACTTTGTTTTCGTTTGTTTCCTGTTCAACATATTTTATAGGTTCAGTACAGTTTTTCAATTCTGCCGGAACATTATGATGTTCTTTCAAACTTGCAGAAACATTGTCCATGGTATTGGGTCCGTAATAGAAAATTTTGTGTTTGAAAGAATATAAGCCTTTTAATACATCAATTAAATGTTCAGGTTTAATCTTTTTCAGTTCATCTTCCGGTAAAATATTTGTGAAAGCCGACTTTTCCCCATATTTACCATAATTAAACAAAGCTCCCCAAAGAATGGAGTTTTTATTTAGTTTGGCATTAGACCTTTCTTTCAATATTCCATCAACATAATCATCGTAAGCTTTTTGATCGGGTTTTACATTTGCCAAAACATGCTCCAATAATTCCACTCCTTTTTCGAATGACTTTTCAAGTCCGGAAATGTAAACATACGAGCGTTCGTTTCCGGTACTTACACCCATTCCAAGGCCAAGTTTAAAGAATTCCTGTTGTAATTCGGCAGGAGAATATTTATCAGTCCCGAGGAAAGGAAGATAATTAACGGCAATAGGCAATTCGATGTCATTGTTTTTACCCATATTGATTATATAATTTAACTGGAATAATTCGTTCGTCATGTTTTTAATATAATTTAAATCAACTCCGGGATTTAATTCTTCTGCTGAGATCTCTTTTTTGAAATTAACAAAAACAGGCTTCAAACTTTCTGTTTCTTCACTGATGAAATCTTTATAGAATTCCGATTGAGCCTCTCTATTGATATCAATAGCTGTAATTTGTGGTTTTTCAATTTTAACTTTCGTTGTATCTTCTCCAAGTTTTTTATAAACTATGGCATAATTATCTTTATAATGTTCGTTAGCAAATTTCACGAGTTCTTCTTTCGTAATTTTTTCAAGTTCATCAATAAATTTAACCTGATCGGCCCAATCAATTTGATAAATAAAGGCGTTTATAAAACTAAAAGTCCTGTAATTTCCTTCCTGCCGTCTTAATTCCGAAAGTCTCAGGTCATTAATTACTGCTTCAACCAACCAATCTTCGAATTCACCATTTTTAACTTTTTCGATTTCAGCGAGCAAAAGATTTTTTACTTCTTCTAAGGACTGGCCTTCACGTGGGTTTCCATAAAAAATATGCATTCCATAGTCGAATAAAAAATTAGAATATGATCCTGCACCAAGTACTTTTTGTTCCTGCACAAGATCAAGGTCAATCAACCCTGCCTGTCTATTACTTAAAATATTATCAATCAGAGAAACATATTTTTCATCCTGAGTATTAACGCCATCGAAACGGAAACCAAAAGTAACATATTCAGCATCGGGGCCATAAACTTCTTTTATAACCGGTTTTGTAATCGGATATTCAACAGGCATATTACGTTCCGGGATATTGGGATTTGCTTCTTTTTCTCCCCAATATTCATCAATTAATTTAATTGTTTTCTCAAAATCAAGGTCACCTGCCATACACATTGCCATATTATTTGGCACATAATAAGTGTTCCAGTAATTATGAATATTTACCATTGATGGATTCTTAATGTGTTCGGGCCTTCCCAAAACAGTTTGAGTTCCATAAGGATGTTTTTGGAACAAACCGCTCATTAAAGCTTTATTTACTTTTGAACGATCCATATCCTGATACATATTAAATTCCTCGTAAACAGTTTCTAATTCAGTATGGAAAAGACGCAAAACCAGAGTCCCGAAACGTTCGCTTTCGATTTTTAACCATTTTTCCATCTGGTTGGTAGGAATATCGTTCATATAAACCGTTAACTCATTTGAAGTTCCTGCGTTAGTACCTTTTGCACCTAATGAAGAAACCAATTTATCATATTCGTTTGCAACTACAAAATTTGCTGCAATTCCACTAAGGCTATCAATTTTGACATAAATTGCCTTTTTCTTTTCAGGATCATCGGTTTTTAAGTGTTGCTCATAAAGATCGGATATTTTTTCGAGATAAATTTTCTCAGTTTCCCAATCAATTGTTGCAATTTCGTCAGAGCCTTTAAACATCATGTGCTCAAGATAATGTGCCAGCCCAGTAGTTTCAGGAGGGTCAAAAGTCGATCCTGCCCTGACAGCTATCAGA
>Ga0255398_1041_pt1 | contig 18402 bp, 19 predicted proteins | sample ANMaggSeSYBR01K3_FD_182119 | JGI IMG/M metagenome (GOLD analysis project Ga0255398, IMG submission 182119) | Sediment cell enrichment communities from methane seep in Santa Monica Basin, California, United Staets - ANME aggregate JGI... | ecosystem: Environmental > Aquatic > Marine > Cold seeps >...
ATTATTATGATGGCGCACCCTTATTATCTGGTCAATTCCACCTGCACCATGGATTACTTGTTTGCATTGGGTTTCGCAATGATAGGATTTTGGATGCTCTTGGAAGGAAAAGTTGTTGCCGCTGGTGTAATCATGGCAATGGGTGTTGGCAGCCGATTAACGACAGCTTTAGTGACAGGTGTGATGTTGCTGTGGGCTTTTATTTTCGAGGTGCAAAACAGGAAGCGCATTCTCCTGTCTGGTGTGATTACGGTAATTATTTCTTTTATTTTTTATTTACCGCCGATTACTTTTGCCGAATGGAAAACACATATTTTCTTCCCTTCTATTGGTGGGGAAGAATTTTGGAGTTTGTATTTAAGAGCAGGCCACCTTATCTAAGAATAATTATTAGTTATACAGTTATATGATCGCTAAATGATTTGGAAATAATTTTTCTGAAAATTAATCTCAAATCCTTCCAATTTATTCTATCAGTTATTAACCAATCTCCATTCCTAAATAGAATATATCATATTCCCATTCCTCACTAACCTCCTTATAAATCGCGGAAACTCAACCGCAAGCTTGATCCCAAGCTGAAGAATACCCGCACGCTTGCCAAAGCGTTAGCCAATAGCGTCAGCCAATGCGGATTTTTCCCAAGCAATCCTGTATTTAAAATTAGACAGGGTAGAAATAGCGGGAACAATAGACGATTTTTGTTTCCGGAATACCACTTGACAGAATTAACAAAACCTGTAAAATTAGGCTTACCTAAAAATTATAATGATTTTTTATAAGGCTTACCTAATATTATGAACTCTCACAAATCGGCTCTTTCAAGCAGCATACAAATGTACCTGGTAAAGATCAAACGGTTGGATAATGAGATTAATCCAGTACCTCTTTCCCTTCTCGCAGAATCCCTGAAAATTTCCCCGGTATCCGTCAATGAGATGTGCCGGAAACTGGATGAGATGGAGCTGATTCGGTACCAACCTTATAAAGGGGCCAGTTTAACCGACGAAGGGAATCTGCAGGCTGAAAAAATCCTAAGAAGGCACCGGTTGTGGGAGGTTTTTCTGGTTGAAAAGCTGCATTTTAATTACCCAACAGCCCATCAAATGGCGGATGATTTGGAGCACGCAACCTCGAAAGAATTGGCTGATCAGCTGGATGAATATCTCGGCCGCCCGAAATTCAACACGGAGGGAAAAGAGATACCTACAGGTGATAGAACCGGACGAAATATAAAATCGACGAAACTATCGGACCTGGGTGTTGGATCTGAAGGATACTATTTTAGTGATGAACTTGACGAAAATGTCGCTGAATTTTTCTCAAGCGTAAACCTCAGAAAAGGAAAGCAGCTTAAGGTGCTTGGAAAAACCTCCAGCCAAATGATCATCCTGTCTGGAGTTGAGTCCATTCACATCAGCCGAGAGATTGCTGAAAAAATCACAGTTGCAGAGTCAAAAACCAATGCATTTATTAACAGCAAAGATACAACCAACAAGGAGAGACCCATGCAAGAGAAAACAATTGAAACTAAAACATTGAAAGATTTAAAAATCGGCCAAACAGGTGTGGTTGTCCGTGTCAAAGGAAAAGGATCTATTAAACAGAGGATGATGGATATGGGGTTGGTGTCCGGGAGCGAAGTCAAAGTGATCCGCGTTGCTCCGCTGGGAGATCCGATTGAAATCAGCCTGAAGGGATATAACCTCTCGCTGCGTAAAAGTGAAGCTCAGGATGTTATGGTTGAAATTAGTGGAGAGAGTGAATGATGCCGCTAAGCATGGCATCGGCAGGCACTAAGCTTGAGATCATAGGATTCAGGGGCGGATTTGGCATGCGTAGGCGCCTGGCTGATCTCGGCATGAATATCGGTATGGAAATATCCGTTATAACAACCCGCCAACGAGGGCCGTTGATGGTCCTTATGAAAGGGTCGCGGTTCGCGATCGGGCGCGGAATTGCCCATCATGTTTTTGTCAAACCAAAATAAGTCATCTAAGAGGAGTAATTTGCGATGAAAGAATTTACTGTCGCACTTGCGGGAAACCCCAATTGCGGAAAAAGCACGATTTTTAATGCTCTAACCGGAGCCCACCAGCACGTTGGAAATTGGCCGGGAAAAACCGTGGAAAAAAAGGAAGGATATTTCACTCATAACGGTAAAAAGATAAAGGTTGTTGACCTTCCGGGAACCTACAGCCTCTCAGCTTTCTCAATGGAAGAAGTAATTGCCAGGGATTATATCCTCGATGAACGGCCAGATATCGTCGTCGCAGTAATCGATTCAACTAATCTTGAACGTAATCTATATCTAGTTGTACAGATGCTTGAACTTGGCGTCCGAGTGATTATTGATCTGAACATGAGTGACCTTGCGAGATCTAACCGCATCAAAATTGACACAGATAAATTAGCCTTTGCGCTGCACTCTAAAGTAATCAAAACAATTGGAAGCAAAGGGGATGGTGTTGAGCAATTGAAAGAATTAATCTCAACATATTATCAATAAATGGAGAAGAACAATGAATAAACAAACAATCGAAAAGCGCAGTTTTTCAATTCATTACGGCAAAGCGGTAGAGGAAGAAATCAGCAAACTAGTAAGTAAAATCGAAAAAAATGAGCAGTTAACCTCACGTTTTGAAAGCCGTTGGCTGGCGATCAAATTGATTGAAAATGATCCCAATATCTTAGAAAAAACAGCAGCAATAGAAGGTGCCAACGAGGTAATTGAATTATCAATAAAGTCAATTGAGAAGCTTAAGAAAAATTTTTCCGATGATCTGGATTCAATTTTTGCGGATAAACGATATGGATGGATCAACGGATTAGTACGAGAGATTGTGGATAAGTCCCAAGCCGCCCGTATCTCGATGAGCGACCGGATCGATAAAATTGTTACAAACCGCATCCTTGGAATTCCGATTTTTCTGGCCTTGATGTGGGCTGTCTTTAAATTTACAACCGATGGTTCTGGGCCTTTTCTGGATTGGGTAGATGGAGTCATAAGCGGACCTATTACTAATTGGACTGGAGGATTAATTAATCTCATCGGTTTAGGAGGCACGTGGGTAGAAAACCTTCTAATTGACGGTGTAATCGCGGGCGTGGGTGGTGTGCTGGTATTTGTTCCTGTTATGCTTTCACTCTATTTTGCTCTGGCGATACTGGAGGATTCTGGTTACATGGCCCGCGCTGCATTTGTCATGGACCGCTTAATGCACAATCTCGGACTGCATGGAAAAAGTTTTATGTGCATGATCGTTGGCTTCGGATGTACGGTGCCAGCCTGTTACGCAACCCGCACACTTGAAAACGAAAAGGACAGAATATTAACCGGTCTTCTAGTTCCTTTTATGAGCTGCGGCGCGCGCTTGCCTGTTTACGTGCTATTCACGTCCATCTTTTTCCCGCACAACAGCAATACCGTCATCTTTTTACTGTATTTAACAGGCATTGCAGTAGCCATAATGCTGGGTGTAGTGTTGAACAAAACACTTTTCAAAAACCGCGAACGATCTCCTTTTGTATTAGAACTTCCCCCTTACCGCATACCAACCTTTCGGAATATATGGTATTTAATGTGGTGGAGAACATCTGCGTTCGTGCGCAAAGCATTCTCTTTCATAATGATTACCAGCGTTATCATATGGCTCCTAATGGCTATTCCCATGAATGGGGGCTTATTTGCTGAAACCGAAGTGGAACACAGCAGTTTCGCCTATGTAAATAGAGCAATTTCACCGATTTTCCAACCTACAGGTTTCTCCAGCTGGCAGAATACGGGAGCTATTGTTACTGGTTTTGTGGCTAAAGAAGTGGTTGTAGGCACAATGGGACAAATTTTTAAGGTAGAAGAAGCAGAAGAAGAGTTGGCCGCAACAACATTTTTTGAAGACCTTGGCGAAGTTATTTCCAGTTTTTTCATCGCGGTAGTGGATACCATTAAATCAATCCCGCTGATTGTCGGTATAGATCTCTTTGAAGGTGAAGACGAGGACACCAATACTGAACTGATGGCTGTCGTTCAAACTCACTTCGAAGAAATCAGTGGTGGCCACGGCACACTGGCTAGCCTTGCATTTATGGTGTTTATACTACTCTACACCCCCTGCATGGTTGCAGTTGCAGCCCAGATTCAGGAATTTGGCACCAAATGGGCTCTCTTCGGAGCGTTGATGCAATTGACGGTAGCGTATATTTCAGCTGTTATCGTTTTCCAGGGAGGATTGTTACTTGGGTTAGGTTGAACTCGAATTACATATATTTTTACAGAAAACTGAATCCACTAAACAGAAGATAATCTGAGCATCTTTGGCAAATCCACCAAAAGATGCTCATTTATTTAGGTCCCATAAACTATCGTTTTTTATATAAAACAATATTAGAATCTCTTGAACTGCCTTTTCTGGCGCAAATCTAGTGTGCCATGTTTTTATTTAACCCCAACAGAGGTTCTGGTGCATATCATCAGGATTTGACCTCAAGGATTTTCCTGGATGTCTTGCGCATGAGCGATGCCCTATTTTATTATGCGAAGGACTTCTTTACTTGCCCCCTAGCTATTGACATTGAATACACATTATAGTATTATAGCTCTAATGATATATACCTTTATACTTATATACCATATTAGTTATACTAAACAGGAGGACAAATATGTCTCTGGAACACACGATATTAGGGTTTCTTACCTACCAGCCGCTTTCAGGCTACGACTTGAAAAAGTTCTTTGATGAGTCAGTGCGCCACTTCTGGTCAGCAACACAGAGCCAGATCTACCGCACGTTGGCACGAATGGCAGAAACCGGCTGGGTCGATATGGAGCACATTGAGCAGGATGATCGCCCTGACCGCAAGGTTTACCATATCACGAATGTGGGACAAGATGAGCTGCACAAATGGCTGACCACGCCGCTCAACCAACACGCAGTCCGTAATTTGTGGTTGGCCCAGGTTTTCTTTGCCCACCCACTCTCAGACGATAAAATAACTGCTTTATTTGAGGAACATGCCGATAAGTTGCGCCAGAAACTAGAGCTATTCCGTAATGGAGTGCAAAAAGTGGTTGAGAGGCGTTTCGCGGAGGTGGGTTCTAAAAGATCACGGCGCTTATGGCAGTTCACATTGGATTACGGCATTGCCCACCTGGAGTGGGAGCTGCAATGGGTTGAAAACGCACTTGAAGACTTACGCCACCTGCCGCCTGATTAGATCTAATGCCGCCTGTGGATTTTTACCTGATGATTATAGAAAAACGGAGAAATACTTATGAAAAATACAATTAAATGGATCGTTCTTGGAACAATACTTCTGGTGATATTTTCCACAACAATGATGAAAACACCGGAAGAAATTACAAAAATCTTAACAAATGTTACCAGCGAATTGAGATTGTTTTCTGCTTTTGTTCATATACTCTTCCTTGCTGTTGTAGTAGTCGGACTATTTTTTAAAAAAAACAGAAATATTTTATTCTTTCTATTGATTGCCTTTCTAACACTTTCCGCAACTATAGTTTCAATAAAATATATGATACTTCCCAATATCCTGATCTTTGCGATTATTTTTATATTGATCATAAACGCTTATTTAAGAAAAGAACTCAATTTTGAACTCAAAGAAATAGAACCAATTAACAAATATTTTGGGATTGTTGGGATGATATTTGGTTTTTGGTATTTGCATTGGGTCGAAACGCCAATTTGGTTGAACGCACTTCTTTTTTCCCCTTTAGGTTCTATAAACTGTCCCACATTGTTAACAATTTGTGCTTTTCTTTGTATAACTGCAAAACCAAGATCTGTGATGTTGGAATTAGTTACCGCTTTAATCACTCTGTATTTTGGGTTTTTCGGCATCTTTCGTTTAGGGGCATATGTTGACGTCATATTGATAATTTGCGCTCTATTTCTGATTATGAGACTAAGCTCATCTTTGACTTATAAGAGTGTTTTTGTTAAAGAAAATGTTAACAATAGATGATCACAATCAATAGATAAACAACAAGAAAGTAAATAATATGAATAAAAAAAACAAAAGCAAAGCTTCGCCTGGTTTTGTTTATAAAGTATCAGAATTGAACCATGACAATAAGCTGATGGCCATTATCAGGAATCCTTATAAACTTCTAAAAGCGGCAGGATTAAAGCCGGGTTTAAAAGTGTTGGAGGTCGGATGCGGTCCTGGAGCCTTTACTATACCGGCAGCTGAGATTGTCGGTAAAGATGGTTTCATATATGCAGTGGATATTCATCCACTTGCAATAAGAAGAGTGAAGGAAAAGATTGTTGAAAGTGGGATAAAAAATATCAAACCTGTTTTAGCAAACGCTTCCAATACGGGGCTGCCGGATAAGGAAATTGACCTTGTATTTATATTTGGTATTCCTAATATCACTGGAGGATTAACAGATATTCTTTCTGAAATCCACAGAGTTTTAAAATCGGGAGGCATTCTTTCTTTTGAGAAGTTCATTAGATCAGAGAAAAAATTAATCGCAGATATAAAAAATGGGAGATTTGTGTTTGTAGGGCGAAAGGGTAGAATTTTGCAATTTGTTAAATAAAGCAGAATATTTTCTGGAAACAAGTTAATCATCTTTCTGCGTCAAGATAATGTATTGACTCATCTAATAAATATGAGAGGACTCGGTTTTTTGAAAATAGCGTACTTATGCATAACCGATTAATAACTGGAAAAGGAGATGTTCAAACTGCTTCAAAAGGCACCCGGAAATTATCACAGAAAAATAATTAGGAAAATATTGATATGAAAATTTTAGCGATCAACGGCAGCTATCGAGGTGACAGAGGTTATACCCGTTTTCTAATCGACAAGCTCTTTCAGGGAGCGACAGAGGCTGGAGCAAAGTGCCAGGTTCTCACGCTTTCTTGTCTCAAGATCAATCGCTGCCGTGCCTGCAGCCAATGCCAAACTGCAGAACTCCGCCATAAGTGCGTCTATGATGGCAAGGACGATGTCCAAATGATATTTAACCAGATGGCTGAAGCGGATATTATCGTGTACGCCACACCGGTCTATGTGTTCGGAATGTCAGGGCTGCTCAAGACGCTCCTCGAACGTCTCTATGGCCATGGAGACAGTAGTGATCTGCGGATTTCAAAAAGCGGGTTGATGTTCCATCAAATTGATGACGCCATCTGTTCGAAATCTTTTGTCACTCTCGTCTGCTGCAATAACCTGGAAAACGAAACTCCCAGAAATGCGCTAGCATACTTTCGAACATTCTCCAGGTTTTCAGACGCACCCCAGGTCGGTGCGCTGATACGCAACGGCGGCAGGTTGTCGGGGTATGGCCAAGATCCTGAGTGCATGAAACAAATTTCCAAGATATCCAAAGTGTACGCAGCATACGAGCTGGCAGGACGCGAACTGGTGACGGAGGGACACATTCGCCGTTCGACTGAACGGCAAGCAAACCAGGAGATTATCCCCGTGCCCTTATTCAACATCCTAAAGCATCTACGACCGTTCAAGAAAGTTATGATAGCACACGCCCAGGAGATGATTGATGACATGGAAGGGTGATGTGAACACGAGGGGTTGCCGCTCTATTGGATTTGTATTGAGGTGAATAAATTAAATATGAATATAGAAATTGGGGGATTTGTGTTTGTGGAGAGGAAGGACAGAATTGCGCTATTCTTTAAAAAAACAGAAATTTCTCCATTTAATAATATAAAGCATGATAAGGAGATTATTTTATGAAAAAAATTTCAACTAACACGCGAGGTGTTATTACGGGGTTGGTGATCAGTGTTTTATGGATTTTTATAGGCCTTGATATTGTTGGATTTCCCTTTATAGCCAGAGACACTGTGTGCTATTGGCTCACACTGGGAGGATACCGCCACACCATAATGACAATACTTGCTTTGGTTCTCATCCCGGTATGTGCTCACGAGAAGCAGTGGGGTTTCCTTTCAGCGATGGTGTTGGGAGCAGTCACATTAACCCTATCGGTGGTTCACGTTATGTATATGCTGATTGCGACACCGTCTGGATACGAATCGCAGTTATTCGGTCCTCTAGTGTGGTCTATCATGCAGGTCCCGATAGTTGTGTTCAGTTACAGAGCAAGGCGAGATGTAAACAGAGAGAATGGAGTCAGGAAGGGTTCTTGAAGTATTCGTTGGGTGGTCGTGAGATACCACCCAACAACCATATTAACCGTTATAAAAGGGAGTAAATTCTATGAAAGAGAAAATGTCAAATTTCGCATATAAAATGATGACTTACGTAGGTATGCCAATCCGCAATCTTTTCATGCAGCCAAATAAAATATTTACTGAAGTTGAGATTGAACCAGGCTATCAAGCACTTGATTATGGTTGTGGACCTGGAGTATTTTCAATAATGCTAGCTGAGAAAATAGGCCAATCGGGTCTTGTATACGCTCTTGATATTCATCATCTTGCAGTGAAAACGGTTGAGCAAAAAGCCCGGAAAAAGGGCCTTACAAATATCAAAACCATTCTTTCAAGTTGTTCTACTTCTCTTCCGGATAACAGCCTTGATCTTATTATTTTCTTTGATGTATTTCATGTGCTTGACAATCAGGAAGAAGTGCTTATGGAACTTCACAGAGTGCTTAAACCAGAGGCAATCATGTATTTCAGTGATCACCATCTGAAAGAAAGCCATATTTTATCTACATTAACTGAAAAGAGGCTGTTTAAGCTCAAGAGTAAAGGGATAAAGACTTTTAGCTTTAGTAAAAGTAAATAATATTCAGGCATAATAGTTTTTCATACCTTGCATTGTATAAGGCGACACCTCGCACCTTATTGCCTGTGTTAAGCCCCTAAATTTAGTGCCACAAATAAACAGGTACTATGGACAAGACAGAGTGAATTGAAGATAACTCTTAATCAGCTGTTTTTACGTTAACAAATCTTATGGCTCTCCAATGGATAATCAAAGTAATTTGTGTATCACTTAAAATGTGCCGAATTCAGATGTAAGTAAAATATTTCGAGGAATTATTGTTCTCTGCCGTTAGTTTTTGGAAGGTAAAATAATTGGAGCTGCCGCAATAAAGTCAACGTATCATCATGTATTATTTTTCCAGAGTTTCGCCGAAATTATCTTCCACCAAATCAGAAAGCGCTTTCAACGCTTCTTCTCGTTGTTGGCCCATCGCCGTTACTTGGATCTGGTGCCCCTTCAGAACACCAAGCATAGTGATCGAGATAAGACTTTTTGCCGATGCTGGCCCTTTGTTTGTGTCCAAGTTTCTTACCATAATTTCAGCATCGAAACTTGCTGCTGTTTGAACAAATTTTACAGCCGGCCTGGCATGAAGCCCATGCACGTTTCGGATAGTTAAAACAATTTCTTTTTTCTCTTCGTCATTGGAAGGTAATGTTTTCTTATCAGACTCCTCCTCAGGAGTTTCAGCTATTATTTCTCCTAACTGCTCATGCTTAGGTTTTAACGCATCCATTGCTTCCCGGTATACAATTTCCAGATCGCTGCCTGAGCCAGCCTGCGCTGCTGCCACAACAGCACCTTCAATAAATGGAGCCGGACAAATTCGAACTTTTTGGCACATATCCGATGGGATCAGGTCAAGCGCCATTTGGGCACTGAGAACCGCACTACCCAGATCCATGAGGACCAGCACCCCTTTATCTGTATAAATATCCTGAATTGCTTCAGCAATTTCCACTGCATTAGTCCCGATTTCCTGATGATCTTCCCCAATTCCTGCTGCAATAGCTATTTTCATTTCCCCAGAAATAATCATCTGTTTAGCCAGATCCGCAGCACTTTCAGCCAAGTTTTTACTATGTGAAACAAGCAGCAAATTTACCATTCCTTAATCCTAACCCACATTATCCTATAAATCAATTTTAGAATTAATATGAAATTCTCCCATCAATAATAAATAACAATTGAATACTCACTCACGTTAGATATTCAATAAAACAGATCTTTACTTCTCTGGTTTTTTTCCAAAAAGACTGTGAAAATAATTCATACCAAAAAATACTAACCAGGTACTTCCGCCGAAGATCAAACCCCATAAGATCCCTTTTCCAATATTGTCCTCAGTAACGATCACCTGCCAGCCGACCCAAAGCGCAAGCGAGACGCTAACAACAGTAATAGCCATAAGCCCCGTTTTCCATGGAATCCAGGGCTTTCTTTGGTTTTCTTTTTCATGCTTATTATTTTTTTCTTTACCCAAAATTTGTCTCCTAACTGAATCAACACTCTGATATTATCATTAAAAAAAATTTAGGGGCGGCAAAGAAATCGCCGCCCCTAATAATCGTTTTTCTGTGATTATTCTACCCAGTCAAAAGTGCGTGTCACCGCTTTCTTCCAACCCTTGTAGAGTTTCGCGCGCTCATCTCCTCCCATGATGGGCTTCCATTCTTTATCCTTACCCCAATTGGCTCTCAGATCATCAACTTTCGCCCAGAAGCCAACCGCAAGGCCAGCCGCGTAGGCTGCGCCAAGGGCAGTAGTCTCGGCCACTGTCGGACGGATTACTGGAACACCAAGGATATCAGATTGGAACTGCATTAACAGTTCATTGAACACCATGCCACCATCCACTTTCAGAGCTGTGAGATCAACACCAGAGTCCTTGTTCATGGCATCTAAGACCTCGCGTGTCTGATAGGCTGTCGCTTCCAGAGCGGCACGGGCAATGTGACCGCTGTTGATATAGCGGGTCATGCCGACAAACACTCCACGGGCATCGCTCTTCCAATACGGAGCAAACAGACCGGAAAACGCCGGTACAATGTACATCCCGCCGCTATCTTCGACAGTTTTAGCCAGTGGTTCAATGTCCTTGGACGCTTTAATCATCTTTAGATTATCACGGATCCACTGTACCAAAGCACCAGTGATGGCAATCGAACCTTCCAAAGCATAAACTGCCGGTTGATCACCGATCTTATAACCAAGGGTCGTCAGCAAACCATTTTTCGACTGAATCGGTTTTGTCCCTGTATTTAACAACATGAAGCAGCCGGTTCCATAAGTATTCTTAGCTTCACCAGCATCATAGCAGGTTTGGCCAAAGAGGGCTGCCTGTTGGTCACCAAGGTCACCCGCCACAGGAATCCCTTCCAAGCCGCTATTCTTACAATCCCCATACACTTCACTGGAAGCTTTGATAGCTGGCAGCATCGCACGTGGAATGCTCATCGCTTTCAACATATCAGCGTCCCAATCTAATGTTTTAAGGTTCATCAGCATGGTACGGGAGCCATTTGTCACATCAGTAACGTGAACACCACCTTTAGGGCCACCCGTCAGATTCCAAATTACCCAGGTGTCAATATTTCCAAAGAGAATCTCTCCTTTTTCAGCTTTCGCCCGGGCGCCATCCACATTATCCAGAACCCATTTGATCTTTGGACCAGAAAAATAGGTAGCCAACGGCAGCCCTACTTTTTCGCGGAAGCGGTCCTGTCCGCCATTCTCTGCCAATTTATTGCAGATCTTGTCTGTGCGTGTATCCTGCCAGACAATGGCATTGTAGACAGGCTTGCCGGTCGCTTTCTCCCAAACCACAGTCGTCTCACGCTGGTTGGTTACACCAACTGCAGCAATCTCTTCAGCTTTTACACCTGTTTTCTGCAACGCACCTTTAATCACGTCCTGTGTGCGATCCCAAATTTCCATCGGGTCGTGTTCCACCCAGCCTGGTTTTGGGAAAATCTGCTCATGCTCTTTTTGGTCCACACCAATGACTTTGCCGCTATGGTCGAAAATCATAAATCGTGTACTGGTTGTACCCTGATCTACTGCACCAACATATTTTTTAGCCATTTCATTTCTCCTTTTAAATTTATTACTTTACCCAAACATTCACAGCAGTGTCCAGAAGTAAAAAGGAAGATGTCGCACCCGGGTCTTGATGTCCAGCGCTGCGTTCACCCAAATAACTGGCTCGCCCTTTTCGTGCTACAAGCGGTATGGTAGCCTTCATTCCTTCCTCAGCCGCGTTAGCAGATTCTTTCAGAGCTTCGTTCATAGATAATCCCTGTTTTACTGCATCGTTCAAAGCCTGAACAGCCGGGGTCAATGCATCGACCATGGTCTTATCATTTAATACTGCCTTTCCAAGATTTACAACCCCACTAGTAGCCGCTTCAAGCGCAACAGCCCAATCAGACAGTGATAGTTCCATTTTCCCTTTCAGTTTGTTACCTGCCTGGATGAAAACTGTTGAGTAGAGAGGTCCGGCTGCGCCTCCTACTGTTGAGAGAAGGGTCATGCCCACAGTCTTGAGAATCGTACCAATATCTTTATCTTCAACTGCGGGTAATTTAGTCAAAACAGCTTGAAAACCACGATACATATTTATCCCATGGTCTGCATCACCAATAGCCGAATCTAAGTCTGTGAGATAATCTTTATTTTCTACCACAACCTCGCTATAAGCTTTAATCCATAACACTACTTCATCTCTTGTGACTGGCAAATTAATCTCCTTTGTGTCAAAAAGGCTGGGGAAAAACCCAGCCTTTTTTATTAGCCTATCTTGATTTAGATACCCCAGCGCATGCCAGCAGTTTTCACCGGTGCGTCCCACAACTTGAGAAGATCGTCATCCATCTTCAACACTGTTATGGATGCTCCAGCCATCTCCAAACTAGTGATATAGGGACCGATCAGATTGCGGACTACTTTCAACCCAGCCTTTTCTGCAATTTCAACCGCTTTCTGATAAATAACGTACAGCTCAATTAATGGTGTTCCACCCATGCTGTTTACAAACAACAGCACTTTATCTCCAGATTTGAAAGGTATGTCCTCAATAACTGGCTTCATCAACATTTCTGTGATCTCATCAGCAGTTTTGACCTTCATTCTGGCACGTCCTGGCTCACCGTGAATGCCGACACCAACTTCCATTTCATCTTCTGGAAGATCGAAAGTGGGTTTTCCTGCAGCGGGAACGATGCACGAGGTTAGCGCCATACCCATGCTGCGCCCTTGCCCATTAACCTTACGAGCCAAGTCAGCAATCTCTTTTAGCGAGCGCCCTTCTTCTGCCGCAGCGCCAACAATTTTTTCCATCAGAACGGTCAGCCCAACGCCGCGCCGACCAGCAGTCCAGGTGCTGTCTTTAACTGCCACATCATCATCGACCACCACTGCTTCTACATCAATCCCTTCATCTTTTGCCAGATCTTCAGCCATTTTGAAGTTCATGACATCGCCAGTGTAGTTTTTGACAATGTGCAATACGCCTGCGCCCCCATCTACCGCTTTGGTAGCTTCCAGCATCTGGTCAGGGGTTGGGCTGGAAAATACAGCACCAGGGCAGGCAGCATCTAACATACCCATGCCCACAAAACCACCGTGCATAGGCTCATGCCCGCTTCCTCCACCGGAAATAACACCCACTTTTCCTTTCACTGGTGCATCTGCCCGGGTTATGAAATCTGGGGCGTAGTGAACCTTCACGAGATCTGGATGGGCTAATTCGATCCCTTTCAGTTCCTCTAATACAACATCTTCTGGTTTGTTGATCAATTTTTTCATGTTCATTGCTCCTTTTTAATTAGATTATACAGGGTTAAACCATTGGATGTCAATTATTCGGGAAGATTTTTTGTTACAAAAGCATCGTAAAGCATGATGCCGATCGGCCCAGCGATCGCGGGGATCAATACTGGCGGGATCAGCCAATACAGGCCATCGAAAAGTCCCTTGGTGCCTACCAGCAAACCAAAGATGCGGGGGGCAAGGTCACGAGCGGGATTGATGGAATAACCGCTGGGGCCGCCAAGCGAGAGACCCACTGCCAGTACTGTGAACCCAACAACAAATGCACCCAGATTGTCTTTCAGACCCATGTTCTTTGCATCGCCGCTTGCCATAATGCCCCACATTAGCACCATTGTGCCAAAGAACTCTGCGACCGATGCGGTTAGCATAGAATAACCACCCACTGAGGCAGCGCCTTCACCACCCCAGAATGTCGCGTTAAATACACCACCGGGGCCAGTTGACCAGACATTTGGCATTCCAGATGCTATTAGGCCATCACGGTAAATCAGGTAGACAGCGAATGCGCCGAGGAAAGCACCGATCATTTGCGCAACGATATAGGGGACAACCTTCTTCCATGAGAAGCCGCGTTTTACAGCAAGCCCGAGGGTTACTGCCGGATTCAGATGCGCGCCGGAAACACCGCCGGAGACATAGACAGCAATAATCACTGCAAAAGCCCAACCAATAACAATGGTATTCCAGTTATAAGCTGGTGCAGCAAGACGAGGGGCTAAACCAACGTTAGCCACAACTCCATCTCCTAAAAGAACCAAGATAAAAGTTCCGAATACCTCGCCAATAAACTCTTTGGATGTTCGTTTTTCCATTTCATTACTCCCTTTCTATTTAAATTTTAATATTCGTTAATTTTCGCTGTACCCCCACTATTCTATGGACAATGTTCTACAGATATTTTTTTACATCCAATAAATACCTCCCTTCACTAAAAACAATATAAGTACTAATCTTCATTGGGACGGAAAAATCTATTGTCCCACACACTTAACTATAGCGTTAATTGTTTATTAAAATTCTAAAAAGTGACATTCATCATAAAACAACATGACAAAAAGCGTGTTGGTCCTGGTTAGTTTAAAAGTGATCCCGATTCATACCCGAGGTTGGCATTTCCCGGCTGGTAATGATATCGATACCTGTTCCAAGAATATTTTCAATCACAACCAAGCCGTTAGCAACCGGCGCAGTAAGTTCCACCTCACGCAGCTCCTTAAGAATATTATTTATCAGGTTTTTCGGAATTGGCATTTTTGTATAGACAGGAACCAGCGGATGAAACCCATTCTTCACCCGCACGGTGGAAGCAATCATTCGGCGCGGATCAGTAATTTCCTGCTCCGCGTATTCTTTGCCTTTTTTGCAGGCTGCTCCATCCACCTTTGTGATAGTCTTCCCCTCCATAGTCACTTCCAGCGCACATCCCTGCGGACAGCTAATGCAAATTAATTTTATTACCTCTTCCATTTTTCCTCTCCTACCTTATCTGGGAGCCACATCGATCGTGAGACTTACCGCTTTTTCTATATCCGTGTAATGTTTTTGTTTTAGAACCAAAGTGACCATTTCACCCGGGCGTACATAACGCTCGGCTTTGCGGGCAATCAGATTTTCCTTGTCATGCACTTCAACCCAGACAGGCTGTTCAATAGGCTGGGTCACGCGCATCTGCAGGCGGATGTCCTGTTTCTCCAGGTTGCGCTTATCCAGCATTTGCGGAACAATATAGCGCACATTGTCTCCAGCAATTAATGGTACATAGTAGGTTTCTTTTCTGCGAATTTCCATGGCGAATTTCGCCGCCCATTTACCTGCCTGAAACCCGGCTTCTGTTACCCAATCTACCAGATCATAGACATGCACTACATTACCTGCCGCAAAAATCCCCGGTACGTTAGTCTGAAAACTGTCATCAACAAATGGGCCGTTAGTGATAGGATCCAGTTTGATACCAGCTTTCCTTGATAATTCATTTTCCGGGATCAGACCAACCGAAAGTAACAAGGTATCACAGGGAATTATCTCCCCAGACCCTGGAACCGGGTTCCATTTTTCATCTACCTGAACAGCTTCTACCGCTTCCACACAATTATTTCCCAAAACCCGTTTAACCGTATGGCGCAATTGCAGCGGGATATCAAAGTCCAACAAACATTGAACATAGTTACGTGTTAACCCCGTTAGATACGGCATCACTTCCAACACGCGCTCCACCTTAGCACCTTCAAAAGTGAGCCGGCGGGCCATGATCATACCAATATCCCCGGAGCCCAGGATAACCACCCGATTTCCGGGCATATACCCTTCCACATTCACCCAGCGCTGCGCAGTTCCAGCGGTATAAACACCCACAGGACGAGTTCCAGGAATGCGGATTTGCGGGCGAGAACGCTCTCGGCAGCCCATGGCAAGCACAATGGAACGCGCTTCGATTTCCACAAGACCAAGCCGTTTATTGGATGCGTAAATCTTTCGCTGCGGTGTAATATCCAACACCATTGTGTCCAGTAGTATTTCTACATCCAGAGAAGATACCTCATCAATAAATCTTTGCGCGTAACTGGGGCCAGGTAAATCTTCCTTGAAGATTTCAACACCGAAGCCGTTGTGAATACACTGCACTAAGATGCCGCCTAATTCCATGTCACGTTCAATTACTAACACATCTTGAGCGCCTTCTTTTTTCGCAGCAACAGCAGCCGCCAATCCTCCCGGCCCGCTTCCGATCACAACTACATCATAGAGATTTTTTAGTATCATATCAAATTTCCACTTGTTTTGTCGGTCTTGCCAAAAAATTAGATTCCTGCCCCTTCTTGGTAACCTCCAAAGGGGATACTCCCAATTCATCTGCAATGATTTTAACTACACGAGGCATATCAAATCCACCCTGGCAACGGCCTGTACCCAACCAGGTACGGCGTTTGATAGCATCATAGGTTATTGCGGGAATGGGAGCATGGATTTCCGCCACGATCTCACCTTCAGTGACATTCTCACAACGGCAAATCACGCGCCCGTAGCGCGGATCCATATCAATTAAGAGTTTTTGCTCTTCATGGCTCATATCGCGGAAGCGGGGACGGGCACGGCGAATGGGATCCCACCCCTTCTTCTCCTTAAACTTTTCACCGGCATCCTTCAACAGGTCAACCACCTCTTGAGCAATGGCTGGCGCCGATGTTGCACCCGGCGATTCAATTCCACCAAGGTTAACAAAACCCTGGACTTCTGTTGGAATTTCAATAATAAAATCATGCTGGTAATCTATACTTGGCGACTTGCATGGACCGTTACCATAAGGCCGGAGGCCGGCAAACATCCCAATAATATGTTTCTGACTCAAACTAGGGACCAATTTTCTGGCTCCCTGCCAGATCTCTTCCAGCCCCTCATGGGTTGTAGATCGGTCTTCTTTATCCTCAAAAATGACTGAATTTGGGCCAATAATAGTATTCCCGTGCAATGTGGTGGTTACGAGGATACCTTTTCCCTTTTCACTTGGTACTGGAAAAAGCACATTATCAACGGTAATGTCAGCACGATCAAATACAAAATATTCACCTTTGCGCGGCTTTATTACGAATTCCGGCCGTATCCCTGCTTTGTGCATGACTTCATCTGAATACATTCCCGCACTGTTAATCACCCAGCGGCACCCAAAATCTCCGCGATTGGTTTTTATTCCAATAATACGGTTTTCTTCCATAATGAAATCTTCAAATTTAGTATTGAGGAGCACTTTGACCCCATTTGTGACCGCATTTTCCGCTGCGGCAATGGTGACGCCAAAGGGATCACAAATACCGCCAGTCGTTGCCCATAGGGCGCCACTCACTTCCGGGTTGATATTCTTTTCCCGGGCAATAACCTCTGCCCGGGATAATAACTTCATGCCAGGAACTCCATTTTTCCTTCCGTATTCCATCAGGGTATTCAGAGCAGGGAGCTCTTTTTCTCCAATAGCAACTACATAATCCCCTCTCCGTTCAAAAGGAAAATTTAATTCTCCGGAAAGTTGGTCCCACATCTGGTTCCCGTCCACGTTCATTCGAGCTTTCAGCGAGCCTGGACGGGGATCATAACCAGCATGCACGATAGCGGTATTCGCAGCAGAAGCACCCATGCATAAATCCGCTTCTTTTTCAATGAGCAGAACCCTGCCCTCATAGCGAGAGAGCCAGCGGGCTATCATGCACCCCACTACACCTCCACCGATTACGATCAGGTCATATTTTTCTGACATATTTACCTTCATTTCATATCTCAGTTTTTTTATTTTTATTTTCAACTGACAAGCATTACAATAAGCAAAAAATCGATTTCACGAGTATTTTTAGTGTCATTTTTTTATCTATAGAATGCGTGAGATCATTCACTTTATTGATGTTTTTAAAGACTTTTCAACAAATATTTATCCAACCTCACACTTTTAATGAAGCCTCCCCACGGCAAGCTGCAGAGTATCCTATAGTCTCCCCTTTCTTCTAAAAAAATTAAAATTGCCCATTTAGATATAACTTTATTATACTTATTTTCACTCCCTTTTTCTTGTACAAACCTCACTTATTTCTCTTATATATTACTTCTTTTTCGCAACAATCCACGGTACACCGCTACAACCACATCCTACCAAAAAAACATTCGAGGGTATACCGATGTCTGGATGATCAATGGCGATGATATTTTCTCATGTGCCGCAACCACTTATAAATATAAGAATCTAAAAAGAACCATTAGTCAAGATTTCACTTCATTAAACTTGAAAATGCCACACTCCGTGAGAAACTATGGAGATGAGATAAACAACGAGAATAAAAACAGCCCGGGAACTTG
>Ga0255398_1040_pt2 | contig 18303 bp, 18 predicted proteins | sample ANMaggSeSYBR01K3_FD_182119 | JGI IMG/M metagenome (GOLD analysis project Ga0255398, IMG submission 182119) | Sediment cell enrichment communities from methane seep in Santa Monica Basin, California, United Staets - ANME aggregate JGI... | ecosystem: Environmental > Aquatic > Marine > Cold seeps >...
CAGAAATCGCATTTAAATATATGAATGATGATAAACTCGTGTTTCATACTCCGGGCAAAGGAGATCTCGGCAATGCCATTTTTTCAATTTATGAAGCAGGGATTCTGAAACATCTCCATAAAATCAGTGAATCGCAAGATGATATCAGTATACATGGCTTTGTCTCGAAATTCGATTACACAAAAGGCACAAAGAGCCATCAGCTGACTTTTGTCAATGGTAGGTATGTGAAGAGCGATGTGGTCAAAGATGTCGTACAAATGGCATACAAGCCATATCTTATGAACAATAGACATGCAGTGTGTTTTCTCTTCATAAATGTACCCCCTTCTTCAGTGGATGTGAACATTCATCCGGCCAAAACTGAAATCAAGTTTCACGAGGAAGGAAAAATCAAGCAATTGATTTACATGGCACTGAAAAAAATCATTCAATCTTTACGATCAAGTTCCAAGTGTGACGTTCAGTGAAAAAGAAGTGTTTGTAAAACCTAAGGTAGAACCTGAACCGTTAAGAAGTGAGCAGGAAGTGTTCAAACCTGAAAAGAAATTCACTAGTGCCCCAAAGTATTCACCACCAGCATTCACACCTGAGAAAGTCGATTTTGAAGCCATTTCACAAATGAATGCTTTTGTGGAGGATATGATTCGTGAATCTCCTGAAATCATCAGGGATTCCATCTATGATGGTCTGAATTTTATCGGCGTCTTTGACAAGACCTATCTCCTTTTTGAAAAAAATTCACAGCTTGTCATGATCGATCAGCATGCAGCCCATGAGAAGATTCTTTATGAGCAGTTCATGCACGCTTTCAAAAGCCAGGAAATAGCCTCACAGTTACTTTTGATACCAGAAACTGTGGAACTGGATGCCCTGGATATGAGTTCACTCGATCAAATGGAATCTTTTATCACAAATATGGGATTTGAATTCGAGAGGTTTGGAAATTCAACCGTTATACTCAGGGAGATTCCAAGTCTGCTTTCTATTCAAAGCGCAAAATTGATGTTTTCAGAAATTCTTGAAGGAACTAGAACGGGCATGGAGGATCATTTTGAGGAAAAATTGGCTTCGAAGGCGTGCAAGGCTGCGATCAAAGCTTATGATATAATCCAGTCCATTGAAGTCGACGCGTTGGTGGAACAACTATCGATCCTCGAATCACCTTACACGTGTCCGCATGGAAGACCGATAGTCATCCAGTTTGGAAAACATGAGATTGAAAGAAAATTTAAGCGGATATTGTGAAAAAGAGAGTCAATAGTGTTACATTTTTGACAAAATTATATTATAATAAGCAGGTATAATAATTATGGATAAAGTCATTTTCATAGTAGGACCGACAGCAGTAGGTAAAACGGATGTTTCCATCCAGCTAGCAAAAGCTTTGAATGGTGAAATCGTTTCAGCTGATTCAGTTCAAATCTATAAGAAATTGAATATTGGTTCAGCTAAACCTACACCGGAAGAAATGGACGGCATCCCGCATCACCTCCTCGATTTCGTCGAACCGGACAAATCTTTTTCGGTCAGTGATTATACTCATCTGGCAAAAGAGGTTATTCGGGAAATCAGATCAAGAGGTAAGACAGCAATCGTCGCAGGTGGTACCGGGCTCTATGTCAATGCGCTGCTTTATGACATGGACTTTGGAAAAACTCAGTCAGATGACGAGTATAGAAATACACTTGAGAAGATCGCTGAGGAAAAAGGTAATGAGGCATTGCATCAAATGCTTGAAGCCATCGATCCCGAAGCTGCTGAAAAAATCCATGCCAATAATCTGAGAAGAGTCATAAGGGCACTTGAAGTCAATAAGTTGACTGGAAAACCCATGTCAGATTTTGCCTCAGATCCGGTTCCCACAGATGATTATGATACGGTCATCATAGGACTCACCCGTTCTCGTCTTAAACTTTACGGACGCATCAACAAGCGCGTGGACATCATGCTTTCATCAGGTTTACTTGAAGAAGTAAAAAAATTAAAAAATGATGGAATAGATGGTAGATATCAATCTATGCAGGGTATAGGATATAAGGAAGTTTTGGATTATCTGGATGACAAGTATGATTTTGACACCATGTTGACTGTTTTAAAGCAAAGCAGCAGAAGATATGCCAAAAGACAAATGACATGGTTCAGACGTTATAAGGATATGGAATGGATTGACCTTGATAAATTCACATCGGTAATGGACATCACAGAAGAAATCCTGTCAAAGATAAAAAATAGAGAGAAGGAGGGGGATTTATGAAAAATACAATCAATTTGCAAGATGTATTTTTAAATCAATGTAGGAAAGACCAAACACCAATTACGATTTTTTTGATCAGCGGGTACCAGATCAGAGGATTAGTGAAGGGATTTGACAGCTACACGATTGTACTCGACAGCGAAGGTAAGCAGCAAATGATTTACAAGCATGCAATTTCAACAATCATACCATCGAAAACGATTAATTTTCAGGCATAATAATTAGAGAAAGAGCGTTTAGGGGCATCGATTCCAAGAACGCTCTTTTCATTTTAGTGTGAATAAGCGGTTGTTATTCTAAGTAAGAACCTATATAATATTTATGGAATATTTAAGTTAAAGAAAGGTTGGTATCAATATGATGGATACAAAGGTTATAAACGCCATAAGAGTTATCTCTGCTGAAGGCGTTCAAGCTGCGAATTCGGGTCACCCAGGTCTTCCGCTTGGTGCTGCACCGATGGCATACACACTATGGTCAAAGGTCATGAAACATAGTCCTGGCAATCCTGATTGGCATAACAGAGACAGATTTGTCCTTTCTGCCGGTCACGGGTCCATGCTCATTTACTCTCTACTCAATTTATTCGAGTATGGCCTCCCGATGGAAGAAATCAAGAATTTCAGACAATTCGGCAGTAAAACTCCGGGACACCCGGAATACGGTCATACAAAAGGGATTGAAATTTCTACCGGTCCACTAGGTCAAGGTCTTGCCAATGCGGTTGGATTTGCCATGGCAGAAACTAGACTGGCAGCTGAGTTCAACAAACCGGAATTCCCAATTGTAGATCATTACACATTTGCACTTTCAGGCGACGGTTGTTTGATGGAAGGCATTTCATATGAAGCCGCATCACTTGCAGGTACTTTAAAACTCGGCAAACTCATTTTGATGTACGATTCGAACAAAATCTCCATTGAAGGTAGTACTGATCTTGCATTCACTGAAGATGTCGGCATGCGCTTCGAAGCTATGCACTGGCAAGTGCTCACAGTTGAAGATGGCAATGATGTGGCGGCTATACAAGAAGCGCTTGAAGCGGCTAAAGCTGAAACAGAAAAACCTTCGATCATCATAGTGAAAACCATAATTGGTTTCGGCGTTGCCTCAAAGCAAGGCTCTCATAAAGTCCATGGATCACCACTAGGTGATGACGGTGTGGCTGAACTGAAAGCATTTGCTGGTTGGGAAGGCAAAGCACCATTCGATGTCCCAGCAGATATCAGAGCATTTTTGAAAGATGAAGTCGTGAAGCTCACGGAAAAAGAAACTGAGTGGAACTCACTTTTCAAAGAATATGAAAAAGCTTATCCTGAACTGGCAACAGCATACAAGCAATGGTTCAGTGGAGATGCCCCAATGGAATTCCTTGAATCGGATGAGTTTTGGAATTATTCAGAAGCTACAGCTTCAAGAAGTTCGTCAGGAAAAGTGCTCAATAAATTGGCAGATGTGGTACCGAACCTCTTTGGCGGTTCAGCGGACCTCTCTCCATCCAACAATTCAGACATGAAAAAGAGAGACTCTTTCTTTGCAGATCAACGTCATGGATCCAACTTACACTTTGGTGTAAGAGAACACGCTATGACTGCTATTGTAAATGGAATCCAGGCGCATGGTGGCCTCAAAGCATATGCGGCAACATTCTTCGTATTCACAGATTATATGAAGCCGGCGATTCGTTTAGCGGCACTTATGAAATTACCTGTGACTTATATTCTTACTCATGATAGTATTGGAGTAGGAGAAGATGGTCCAACGCACCAGCCAGTCGATCATCTTCCAATGCTTCGTTCAATTCCAAACATCCAAGTCATCAGACCAGCAGATGCAAGAGAAGTTTCAGCAGCCTGGTATGTGGCTATGACGACTAAAGATTGTCCAACGGCACTTGTTTTGACGCGTCAGAATCTTCGTGAATTAGAGCATTCTTCCAGAGAAGCACTGAAAGGTGCATATGTCATCTCAAAAGAAAAAAATAAAGCGGATTTAGTTTTGATTGCAACTGGTTCAGAAGTGGCTCTTGCTGTGGATGCGAAGGAAGCTCTATTGGCTGAAGGTATTGATGCAAGAGTGGTTTCAATGCCTTGTCAGGAGATCTTCAATAAACAATCGGATGAGTACAAGCGATCAATCTTATTGGAAGGTGTGCCTAAACTTGCTATTGAAGCCGCCAGCACATTTGGATGGCATAAATACGCTTGTGACGTTATCGGTATGGAAGATTTCGGTGCATCTGCACCAGGAGAAGTCCTTTTCGAAGCTTTTGGTTTCACTGTGGATAACGTAGTAACTCGATCAAAGAAACTTTTAAAAAAATAAATCAATAAAAAGAATTCTCAAAACTGGCGGAAAAAGTGGAATACCACGAGGGATTGAGAAGGATCAACAGCCGACCGCCTGGGCATAAATATGTCTAGGTGTGTCGGTTTTTTATTGCCTGACGCACCTGGACCAACCCAATTGGACAGGAGGAATTAGAAATGCAGGCATGGAATGGATTTAAGGGAACCAAGTGGAAGGAACAAGTGGATGTCAGAGATTTCATTGTAAACAACGTGTCACCCTATTATGGCGACGAATCGTTTTTGGAGGGTCCGACAGAGCGAACAGAAATACTTTGGGGTAAGGTGACGTCTCTGATGGCTGAGGAACAATTGAGAGGCGGTGTTCTCGACATTGACACCGAGCGGGTATCCAGTCTACTCAGTTACGAACCTGGCTTTATTGATGAGGCTCTAGAAAAAATAGTCGGGCTTCAGACCGATGCTCCACTGAAGAGAAGTGTGAACCCTTTTGGCGGTATACGAATGGCAAGAGATGCCTGTGAGGCTTATGGGTACAAATTGTCAGACCAGGTTGAAGAACAGTTTTCGTTCAAGACAACACATAACGACGGTGTATTCAGAGCCTATAGCGATACCATGAAAAAACTGAGACGAAGTGGTCTGATCACTGGTCTTCCAGATGCCTATGGAAGAGGACGCATCATAGGGGATTACCGCAGAGTAGCCCTTTATGGTATTGATCGGTTGGTGGAGTTCAAAAAAGTGGATCAAAAAGAATTGTCTGAGCAACCGATGAATGAAGAGAATATTCGTTTGATGGAAGAACTCTTCAGGCAACTTGATTTTCTGGATAAATTGAAAGATATGGCAAAAGCTTATGGACATGATATAGGACGTCCTGCTGAGAATTCACTCGAGGCCATACAATGGACATACTATGGATATCTTGGTGCCATAAAAGAGCAAAATGGGGCAGCCATGTCGCTCGGAAGAGTCGGAGGATTTCTGGATATTTATATCGAAAGAGACCTTTTAAGTGGTGCTCTTTCTGAAAAAGACGCTCAGGAACTGATAGATGATTTCATCATTAAATTGCGTATGGCCAGACAACTCAGAACGCCGGATTATAATGAATTATTCGCAGGAGATCCGTTATGGATCACTGAAGCGGTGGGTGGAATGTCGATAGGTGGGGGCACGCTAGTGACTAAAAATGCCTTTAGATTCTTGAATACACTTGTCAATCTAGGTGCGGCGCCAGAACCGAATCTGACAGTCCTTTGGTCAAAAGACCTGCCCGAACCTTTCAAAGCATATTGCGCGGCTATTTCAATAAAGACTGATGCAATTCAATATGAAAATGATGACCTCATGAGGCCGAATTTTGGAGATGATTACGGTATCGCCTGCTGCGTATCCGCCATGAGAATAGGAAAGGAAATGCAATTCTTTGGAGCCAGATGCAATCTCCCTAAAGTTTTCCTGCTCGCACTCAATGGCGGTTATGATGAAATATCTGGAGAGCAAATTGGTCCCAAAATGGACGTCTTGAATGATCAGATTCTTGATTACGACTCGGTAATGAAACGTTTTGATCTTTATATGGACTGGTTATGTGAACAATATGTTGGCACCATGAATGTGATTCACTACATGCACGACAAATATGCTTATGAGAAAACTCAGATGGCTCTGCATGATACGAATGTCCATCGCTATATGGCTTTTGGAATCGCAGGACTCAGTGTGGTTGCTGACTCGCTTTCAGCAATAAAACATTCAAAAGTGACCCCTTTGAGAAATGACCAAGGCTGGATCACGGATTATATTAATGTAGGTGAGTTCCCAGTCTTCGGTAATGATGATGATCGTGTTGACCATATTGCAACAGCTCTTTCAAAGTCATTTCATGAAAAACTGTCGAAGTACGACACTTACAGAAACTCTGAGCACACACTATCATTGTTGACGATTACTTCAAATGTCGTTTATGGTCTTAAGACCGGCAATACGCCTGATGGAAGAAGAAAAGGGGAACCTTTCGCACCTGGAGCAAATCCTATGCGGGGGAGAGAGAGAAATGGAGCAGTTGCAGCACTCAACTCCGTCGCTAAGCTCCCGTATTCAAGCTGTAAAGACGGTATTTCGTGCACGTTCTCTGTCACTCCTGGGACGCTCGGGAGAACAGAATCCGACAAAGTATCGAACTTGGTCGCATTGCTGGAAGGCTATTTTACCTCTGGTGCGCATCATCTCAATGTGAATGTTCTCAGTAAGGATAAATTGATTGAAGCCATGGAGCATCCAGACAGACATCCTTCACTCACAATTCGCGTCTCAGGTTATGCGGTCGATTTTCATAGACTGAACAGGGAACAACAACTTGAAGTCATAGGCAGAACCTTTCACGAGAGGATTTGATATGAGCCTTATAATTCATCAATTGGAGTCATTTGGAACACTGGATGGACCAGGACTTAGAGGAGTAATCTTTCTAAGTGGCTGCCATAAGAGATGTCGGTATTGTCACAATGCCGACTCTTGGCAGATTTCTGGTGGAGAGACTTGGCCTGAAAATGAGATATACAACTGGATCATGAGAAACAGAAATTATTATCTTAAAAACGGAGGCATCACTTTTTCAGGTGGTGAACCTCTGTTGCAAGCTAGTGCACTTGAAAGGCTTTGCAGGAGACTAAAAAAAGAAGGCTTCCATATCGCCATTGACACCGCTGGGGTGATTATGGATCAAGATGTGGAAAACCTTCTGAAAATCGTTGATTTGGTGATTCTTGACATCAAACATGTGGATCCTGATACTTTCTTGTGGTTGACTGGTGAAAATATGGAAATCACTTTGAATTTCATCGAAATATTGAATGAACTAAAAATGGAGTACTGGATTCGTCAAGTCATAGTGGAAGGCGTCAATGATACGACCCTAGAGATCGAAAAACTCGAAAAATTGACGTATTCCAAGTATCGCAGTAAAATTGAGCTCATTCCACACCACAACATGGGGAGGCATAAATGGCCCTCTGGTTGCAGAGTGAAAAGATTGGAAGCGGTTGAAACCTCTGAAGAGATTATGGAAAGGCTCAATCAGGCTTTACTTTTTTTTTCGAAGAAAGACAAGACAAATGAGACGATCAGTAGACCGATGGAAATATAATATAGTTCCGAACGGGAATCTATCGGGCAAACCCCCGGAGGTAAATTATTTCTTATAAGATATGTGCTGATCAGTGTGTATGCGCTGACACCGACAGCGAGTATAAATAAAATGTTGGATAGTTTTTTCATGGGTCAACCTCCTTTATCATAATATACCACAAATTAGTGATAAATCACAGTAGAACTGAAGAAAAAAATAGGGTATACTGTTTAAAAAGCGTAGGAGGAATGAATGACATCGGATTTGATCAAATGGATACAATCTTTTCACAGCGATACGCTGGATCAATTTTTCATACTCGTCACTATGCTGGGTGAAGAGTATTTTTATATTGCTATTCTTAGTATGATATACTGGAACATCAACAAACAGACAGCAAGATTCCTTGTTTTGATCCTAGCACTATCTGCAACAGTCAATGGAGCCATCAAGGAAGTTGTAGGTCATAGCAGACCGATTGGTGAAGTGGGCATAAGGTCTATATATACAGATACTGCTGAAGGAGCATCTTTTCCTAGTGGCCATACACAAAATGCCACTGCCTTCTTTGGGGCGGCCGGACTTGCAGCAAAGAACCCGCTTTTATGGATAGGATTTTCGATTCTCATTGTATTGGTTGCGATTTCCAGACTATATCTTGGTGTGCACTGGCCACTAGATGTCATTGCAGGTATCGGATTTGGAATACTTTCCATTGTTGTTGGGAAATTCATATATGAGAAAAGTGAAAAAAAGGGTGAATATCTTCCATATTTTGTGATTTTGGTACTTGCGGTAGTATCAGTTTTCTTTTTGACCTCTTCCGCCTATATCAAAGCTGTCGCTTTATTGTTAGGTTATCTTGTCGGATATTTTTTTGAAGAGAACTTTCTACAGTTTGATGTCAGAGCACCACTAGTAACTCAGATTATGAAATATCTTATAGGCCTGGCTGTGACCGGAGCAATTTTTCTTGGTCTTAAGATGGTTCTTCCAACCGGAGTATATTGGGATGGACTCCGATATTTTCTGACGATATTTTTCGTGATGTTTGGAGCACCAGCTTTGTTCATGGTGATGAAACTATCAAGACATAGAATTTTTTAGAGGTGGATATGAAAATTGTTAAAAGTAAGGTTTATGTATCTGAGAACAGACTTGTGAATCGACTGGAAGCACTTTATGAAAATGTGCCAAGTGGTACTTGTGCCGGATGTACCCGGTGCTGTAGTGAATCAGTCAATATGAGTTATGTAGAGTTTTTAAATATCCATGAGCATTATATTGGAGATGGTAGTATAATGGACCACCCGGATTTCGTGAATCGTTTGATCCGGTATTATTTACTTGAACTTGTTCAGCCTATGAAATGTCCATTTTTGAATGCAGACAATTTGTGTGATATTTATATGTACAGGCCATTGCCATGTAGAATTTTTGGAAATACGACAAAAGCAGCCTACGAGTCCAATTATAAGGAAATCAAGATTCAAAACGTGAAAGTGGCTTATCAGTTGCTTCAAGAGTCAAATCTAAAGATGCCTAAAAATGTTGTACAAAAGGAAATCGGTTTTTGCGAGGATTACATCGTGGATGAAAGGCTTGATAGAAATGAAGTGCAATCGATGTACGATGCGCTTGTCAATATGGATGGAGAACTTGCGTTCAAGGGCTTTTTAAAGCCGACTGAGTTCAATCAGAACTTAGTCGGCTGGTTTATCGAAGCGTTACTTGATGAAATTGATCCAAAAGTGCTGTTGAGGACAATGCTGAGTGATCTCAGACTGGAAGCTCTTAAGGCTGCCAATCTAGGATGACATTTCTTTGGATTTGTCAGCACATTTTCTCATTGCTTCAATAATGGCATTTCGAAAACCTTGCTCCTCTAGTGAAGCGACTGCAACTATAGTTGTGCCACCAGGTGACGTGACTTGATCTTTTAATGCGCCTGGATGTTTGCCGCTTTCCAATAGCATGAGCGCGGCACCAAATAGACTTTGTGCAGCCATTCTGTAAGCTTGATCACGCGGAAGACCAAGGAGTACTCCTGCGTCACCCATGGCTTCCATCATCATATAGGCGTATGCCGGCGATGAACCATGAACAGCAATTGCCGCATGTATTTGTGCTTCCGTGATGAATTCCACTTTACCGATGGCGCTGAAAATATCGAAAACAGTTTTAGTGATAGGGTCGCTCTGCGGGATATCGGAACAAATGGACGTCATAGCCGCATTGACTGCCGCTGGAGTGTTTGGCATTGCCCTGAACAATTTTGCCTTGCCCGTAAAAGGCTTCATTTGGTCGAGAGTGATTCCCGCAGCAATTGAGATCACCAAGTGATCTTCTGTGAGTACATGGGCTATTTCTTCAAGAACTTTGACTATGAAATGAGGCTTTACTGCCAAAACCACTATTTTACTCATTTTTGCAACTTCCGAATTAACTAATGTTGCATCCACACCGAGTTCTGTTTTGATTCGATCGAGACTTTCATTTCTGAGTACGCTAACAATGATTTCACTTTTATCGTATACTTTACCACTTATCAAACCTTTGACAATGGCACCGGCCATGTTGCCACCACCGATGAATCCAATGGAATATGACATGGATACCTCCTGAATGATTTTCTATTATTGTAACATGAATTAATCCGTTTCGTTCAATTCCATTGAAAAATTCTTCAAAATCAGATAATATGTTTATGTATCTTTGAGATATAATAGAAAGGAAAAAAAATGACTTTAAAAAAATACATTGAAAGTTCAACAAAACCGTTGATTATGGAAGCCCTTACAGAAATGTATCCAGAGTGCCTGGCGCAAAGTGAGGCATATGAGGATGTGATTGATTATGTGGCGAACACGCCTGAATCCAATTTTGATGAGTTCGTCATCGAGGTCGGCTTGATCGATCCATCATCGGATGAGGACTATGAAGAGGGCGTCGATGAAGAGGCCTATCTCAGCATTTCTGGCTACAGCGTCAAGGAAGATTTACATTTCGCACTTGGTTTTTCAAAGTGGGAAGAGTGGGCAAACGCTAAAATCATAATCCAGGAAGATCTTATGATCTCGCCTGAAGAACTTATTGCAATCTGCATTTATGAAATGACATTCTATGGCTTTGACCAGGAAAGCATTCTAAAAGAATTGGTGGATCTTGAAAAAGGCATAACCAATGAAATGTATCACTAAAAAAAAGTCTCGTTCAACCCTTTGAATCATTGGGTGGAAAGAGACTTTTTTCATATTATTTGAACCATTCGTCCATCAGTGCTTGTGTTGCTACAGGGTCATGGAAAAAGTAGCTTAGACCATCTTTTCCTGAACCGATATAATCTTCAGGGAGTGTTTGAAACTCAACTGATTCTTTATCAACACCATACATTGCGGTACCGAGTAGGGCAGCTTTTGCGGCTGACATATCAGTATCGACGTAAGTCATTGCTTGATAAGCAATATAAGGAAGTTTTGGTGTGATGAGCCCTTTTGCGGCATTAACCAAAAAATCTTGCTGACGTTCAATTCTTTGCACATCGCCACCACTGATTTTGCCATCATTTGATTTTCTGAATCTAAGATATGCCATCGCCTGATCGCCATCAATGGTTTGTAGACCTGGCTGAAAATCAATGTGTAGAGGTGGTATGGAATAAGGATCGTCGTATTCCATGCGAATTGGAACATCGACTTCAACGCCACCAATCAGGTCTACGATTGCTGCCACACCGTCATAATCCACTTTGACGTAGTGGTCTACTTTGACATTAAGCAAATTTTCAACGGTACGGACTACGCCAGGGATCCCACCGATTTCTTTAAATCCATAAACTGCATTGATTTTTTTCTGACCAAGACCGTTCTTACCTTCTGTTGGTGCATAAGTGTCACGTGGTATGGAGAGTGCTTTGACTGTATTGGTCTTTGTATCGATTGTCATGAAAAAAAGTGTATCTGTACGTGTGCCTTCAACACCCATGACGACGATGTTCACCTTCTCGTTATAGACTGCACCGATGACGATTCCCCCGATGGCTATAAAAGCAAGAAACATGACCAATCCAATGATAATTTTCTTTTTGGTACTCATAAATGACCTTCCTTTTCTATATCCTATTACCAATTATATGCAACTGAGGGGTTTAGTCAATAGGGTTAAAGTCTTAACAGATGAAGCTTTGTTCACAAGCATGAAAACAATTTGTGAACGGTCCTCTAATATGTTATAATTTCATCGGTTACTTGGGATACTTGGTTTTGTAAGATTAGGAGAGCATTATGGATAAGAAAAAGAAAATATATGATATTTTATATGTACTGGCCGGATCAATCATCATTGCTCTTGCCATCACATCGATTCTAAAGCCCAATGGGATTATAACAGGAGGAATCACCGGATTTTCACTGGTGATGGAAAGAATATTTCACATCAACTATACTTATATGTACTATTTTATGTCGCTTGGTGTGCTCATTTTGACTTACTTTACTTTGGGCAAGAGAGAAGCTCGAAAAATAGTCGTTTTCTCACTGTTTTTTCCACTGGTTTTGATCTTATTTGAAAATCTGAAGTTCAATTTGACGGAAGACGATCTTTTCCTTGCCTCAATCTACTATGGTGTCATGGCAGGTGGAGGAACGGGATTGATTTTAAAGGGAGGGTTCTCATCTGGAGGAACAGATACAATCGCACTCGTCATCAACAGAAAACTCTTTCGTTTTATGAGTCTATCCACCATAATAGCTGTTCTCGACGTCAGTGTGATCTTCCTTGCCGCATTTGTCTTTGACACCAGAGTGGCCCTTTACGCGCTATTCACTCAGGTTGTGGCCATGAAGTCTGTTGAAACGGTTCTCTTCGGTTTTTCGTCCAAAATGGTCAAACTTGAGATCATCAGCGAGAAAGAGGCTGAAATTGAATCATTTATAATGAAGCAATTGAGAAGAGGTATTTCAAAATATAATATCGTCGGTGGCTATACAGATTTATCCCGGATCAAACTCGTGACCATTTGTTCATTCAGAGAATCTATTTTGGTTCGCGATATGATTGCAAATCTGGATCCCAAGGCATTTGTCAGTGTAATGCCTGTGAGCTCGGTATGGGGTGAGGGTGTAGGTTTTGATCGATTGACATCAGAAACGTAAATACACGTAAAAATAAGGAGGTCGCTACAGTATTGATTTACATGTAGTTCCTCTTTGACATCTCGAAAATATAGATTGAGACGCTAATAAGTTTCCTGCGGAAACTTAACTACGCGAAGAATAAGAGGGTCATTGCAGCTTTGATTTACTCGTAAGTTTCTTAATTACATCTCGAAAAATAGACTGAGACGCTAATAAGTTTCCTTCGGAAACTTAACTACGCGAAGAATAAGAGGGTCATTGCAGCTTTGCTGCAATGACCCTCTTATTCTTTTATTAATGCAAATACTCTTTCAAAACATCCGCATTTATAGGGAACTTGAGTTCAATCACTTCCCTTTCTCTGTTATCATTGACAAAGTACACATAGACCTGATGATTTCGGTCCTCTCTTTTCTCATATCTGAAACCTTCGTTCATCAGTTTCTGAATCCTAGTGCGTGCTTCGCTTAATTCGTGTTCATGCTCTTTTTTTTCATTTAAAAAATGAGCCCGTGACTCTTCTCGGATAGTGCCACGACTTTTGTCATGTACAACATTCCGTTTGGTATTTGTACCTCTATAAGGCATTGACATCACACTCCTTGTCTAGACTTATAGATTAAATACCCTATATAATGCGTTTAACACTTGCAATTTTATCCAATTGACCATAAATTAATCCGACCCCAATGTGCCAGTAAGGATCTTCGGCGTAAATGCCATTCAACCATAAAAGTGGATCGGTATCGGCAGGCAGCGAGAGCATACGATTCTTTATCGTATTGATGGCAATTGTAGTGCTGTCACTAAGTGTAGTGTTGTAATCCCACCAATTATTATAAACATTGTAAGGGTTGTTCACCATCATGAGGGCATAGGTGTGACCAACAGGTACAAAAGCTTGCTCATGACCAATGATTGCAAATAATAAGAGTGGATCGATATCATTAATCCGTGCAAGGGACATGACCATATTGAAATGTTGAGGTTCAGCCATGGCACCGTTGCGTGTGGTCTTGATATAATCCACTAAAGAAAAATAATTTATGATTCGATAGGGGTATGGGAATTCACGTTGTTTGAAAAACGGATGAAACACTTGATAATGAAGAATGAATCCCACCTGTTCGTCGTTATCGGTATAGTTGATTTCTGATATGATATGAAATGTATTGATTAAACCGAAGGCTGGAAATGATTCCACATAATTTCTTTTGACAATTTCAAAAGGCTTCGATGTCACTAGTGGGGGTGTTTTTTCAGTAGGCGTAAATTTGATTATGGATCCAATGACAATGACCATCAGTGTTAATATACTTAAAATGACCCAAATAGGTTTGAAATCAGTACGCTTTTTGATTACGGAAGGCGCTTGATCATAAAAATTGAGGAATGATCTGATTTCGTCTTCCTTCACAACAATTTTTTCGCTTTCCTTCAACCAATTTTTTGCGAGTGTAACTTGTGTATCATTATCGAGGTCCAATTCAAAGATTGATGTGAAAACATCAAATTTTGTTATGGACTCAATGTTTTTAAGTATGGTGCTGCTGATGATTTCCTTTTTAAGAGAATCTCGCTGATCTGTGGAGATTCCGTCCAGATGTTTGTCCAGTACTTTATGAACTGCTGCGGCGAAATGCTTGGCACGTTCTTGTGAGGAATAGTTGCTGTACTGTTCTTCTATGGAGGATCTTATATTCTTGATATCACTGAGTGAAAGTATGATCCAATTTTTAAGCTTTGCAATAATATCCTGCATATGTCACCACCGGTTTCTTATCTTACGAACATCGTAACATAATCTAAAAAATAAAACTATTTTTTTTAAAAAAAGGCTTTACAAAAATAAAAACAGGTGTTATATTATATATAGAGATTGATAATCAATATCAATTAGAACAAAACTCCTTATACTCGCAACACACTTTATATCTTGGCCACCCCGCTGACTTATAAAGAATAGGTACCCCCCAAAACGTAAACTTTATTTAGAATACCTCACGAAAATGGATGCATCGCCAGCATCCATTTTCTCTTTTTTGTGCCCTTAATATGCTATAATAGGTTTAGTTGACAGGAGGTGCCTGAGAAGGTATACTATTTTTTGATATCCTACAGTTAAAGTAGGAATTGTGAGGAAATTATGATTAATAATAAGATTTATATGGACTATGCCGCCACAACTCCTGTGGACCAAGAAGTACTCGAAGTGATGCTCAATGAGTATTCATCAGAAGTTTTTTTTGATAGGCAAAGTTCAAAATATATAAAAATCCAAATGGATAGGACAAAATATAGACTCATGGATGCCATCAATGCAAAATCAGGTGATGTCATTTTCACAGCAAGTGGGACAGAGGCTAATAACCTTGCGATTCGCGAACACGCTAATAGAGGAAGACATAGGGGGAAACGACTTTTGGTATCGGGAATCGAGCATCCTTCCGTACTAAATGTTTTCACCGCACTAGAAACAGAAGGATTCGAAGTTGTGAAATTACCGGTGTCACCAGCAGGAATCATCGATCTTGAGGCGGCTAAAAAACTAGTCACAAATGATACCATTTTAGTCGCGGTCATGTTTTTTAACAACGAGATCGGAACTAGACAGCCCGTAGAAGCGCTTGGTGAATTTTTAAATGACAAGGAAATTGCTTTTCATGTGGATGCAGTTCAAGCGCTTGGAAAAGCTGTGATTGACATCTCAAAGATAGGTGCGGATACAATGGTATTTTCTGCTCATAAGATTTATGGTCCAAAAGGTTGTGGTGCGCTATATACAAAAGATCAGAACCATGGCTATTCAATTTGTGCAGAAGAAATCGACGATATAGCTATCACAGGTTTTGGAAAAGCCATTGAGATCTCTGAAAGCAACCTTGATAATCATATCAGACACCTGAAATCACTAAAGTCAAGATTGATTGATGGTCTGCTGAAGATTGATGCGGGTCTTTCAGTCATTGGTGAGCAAGAGGGTAGCCATCCGGCTATAGTCTGTTTCAATTTCCCGACAAGGGATGGCGATGGACTGGTCATACAATATGACTTTGAAGGAATATGTGTATCCAGTGGTTCAGCGTGTAGCTCTGGAGCGATCTCTGCTTCACATGTACTTTTGGCGATTGGAATGGATCCGGTTATGGCAAGTCGTTGTGTGAGATTCTCAATGGGGTTACCGACGACAACCGATGAGATCGATCAACTGATTGAGACTACTGAAAGGATATTGAAAGGATAAATTATGGTTAAGAATAATAGAGTTGTAGTAGGCATGAGCGGTGGAGTGGACAGTACTGTCGCCGCCTTTAAATTGAAAGAAATGGGTTATGACGTCATTGGTGTCAATATGCGCCTGTGGCAGGATGATGCCCTTGAAGAAGCACACTTCGAGAAAGATGGTGGCTGTTGCAGCCTTTCATCGGCAGAAGATGCTAGGAGAGTGTGTGCGCAAATCGGAATTCCATTTTATGCGCTGGATTTCAAAGCGGTCTTTAAGACAACTGTTGTCGATTATTTCATCGATTCGTATCAAAAGGGGGAAACTCCAAATCCTTGTATTGCATGTAACAAGTATGTGAAATTTGAAGCTCTATTGGATAAAGCTCATCAACTTGGCGCTTATTATGTCGCAACAGGGCATTATGCGAAAATCCAATTTAATGAAGAGTTTGGTCGCTATACTATAGAGAAATCAAATGCGGTGGAGAAAGATCAAACATATGCGCTTTATAACCTGACTCAAGATCAGCTAAAGCATATACTGATGCCACTTGGTGATTTTGAGTCCAAAGATGATGTAAGAAAAGTGGCTGCACAATTTGATGTTCAGATGTCACAAAAATCTGACTCTCAGGAAATTTGTTTTGTACCGGATCAGGACTACGTGGGTTTCCTCAAACGCAATAGTGATATGGCGATTGAAGAAGGTGCATTTGTAGGAAAAGAAGGTGAAGTCCTGGGCAAACACCAAGGAATTGTAAACTACACAATTGGCCAAAGAAAAGGCCTCGGCGTGACTTTTGGAAAGCCTATGTATGTCATCGATATTGATACGACAAGCAACATTGTGACTCTTGGTGAGAATTCAGATGTGTTTAAAAGAGAGCTTGTTTCAGATCAAAACAACTTCATTTTATTTGATCAATTAGAAGAAGCCTATAGATGTACAGCAAAAGTAAGATATAGTGCAAAAGAGGCTCCATGTACTTTATATCCGGAAGGTGATCGGGTCAGAGTGATATTTGATGATCCTCAAAGAGCCATCACACCAGGTCAGGCAGTTGTATTCTATAAAGATCAGTGGCTCGTGGGCGGTGGAACAATCATCAGAGGAAAAGGCAATGAGTAGGTTTGCGGTCAACGATAAAAACAATTTTAAAGACGGAGGCATTAATCATAATATGGCGATAGTTATAGATGGCATCATCGGTGCGGGAAAAAGTACAGTGGGACATTTTTTAAGTGAGAAGCTTGATGTGCCGCTCTATCAAGAGCTCAAGGACGATGGAAAAGATTCCAGAGCACAAAGGATGTTGGATCTTTTCTACGCCAATCCTGAGAGATGGAGTGCCATCATTCAAGTGATGTTTCTGAATGATCGCTTCAAGGATTTGAAACGCATAGAAAAGGATGGGGATTCAGCCATATTGGATCGCTCCATTTATGGTGATGAAATCTTTGCAAAAACCATTCATGATCGTGGAGAAATGACGGAAGATGAGTTTGAAATCTATAGGGATCTTCTACACAACATGCTACAGCATATCAATCCACCGGAGGTTCTGATTTATATTGACGTCACTGTGGATACGGCTATGCAAAGAATCAGAAATCGTGCCCGTTCAACTGAAGGGGATACTATTCCAAGGGATTATATGGAAGATTTGAGACGCAACTATGAAGCTTGGTATGAGGCTTTCGATCTTTGTCCGAAGGTTAGAATTGATTTCAACGATTGCGCACTGGACCACGACGGTAAAATCAACCCTGAAGTGACACAGAAAATTCTGGATGCTACTGAGCCTTTCATCGGCTCAAAGGAATAAGTTATGTCCAATCGAAAACGGCTAAGTATTCCGATCTTGATGATAATCACTGCCATGCTTGTAGCAGTTTATGGTTACTGGATTGAACCCAATCGAATCGTAGTTAGAGAGTTTGTGCTTGATGACAATGGATTTGATGCTGGGGTTACCATTGCTCAGATATCGGATATTCATCTTGGTGATCATTTTTCAGATAAGCAGTTGTTGCCCATTTTGGAAGAAATCAATGCAATTGGTCCTGATATTTTGGTGTTCACTGGAGATCTGTTCGATAACGCGCAATTTTATGAGTTTTATGATGAAGCAAGAGATGCTTTTTTATCTCTAGATCCTAAAATCATAAAGATTGCCATCTTTGGGAATCACGATCTCGGTGGAGGAGGATACAGAATCTACAGGGATTTCATGAAGGACA
>Ga0255398_1043_pt1 | contig 18077 bp, 17 predicted proteins | sample ANMaggSeSYBR01K3_FD_182119 | JGI IMG/M metagenome (GOLD analysis project Ga0255398, IMG submission 182119) | Sediment cell enrichment communities from methane seep in Santa Monica Basin, California, United Staets - ANME aggregate JGI... | ecosystem: Environmental > Aquatic > Marine > Cold seeps >...
GGATTGAGCTTCATTGCAGGCTTGACAAAAACATTCAGTGATCCTGAAGCTACAAAAAAGCTGGTTTCAACTATTGTTGCCAAAGATGAAAAGGATGGGAAAACATACCTGAAGATTCCTGTTGAAAATGAAGAAACAGTGGAGAAATTCATTGGTATGATAGGAAATTTTATAAAAAGCATGGGTTGATGCCGGATTGGAGGTATTTTACAGGGCAGAAAAGATAGAAAGCCGTTATGTGTTTGGAACGGATGAATTAGGATTTTTCCTCAGTACCGACCTGTTTAATACCGAGAACATCCGGAAAATGAATGATGATTTTTGGTTCATGTTGTCTGAATTATCTCAGTTAGGAACGCTTGATTTTTTTCAGAGTACATGTGTTTCACCTGAAGCCGAACGAAAAGAACCCTTACTTCATAAGAAGTCGAAAAGTATTGTATATAGTTTGATCCAGAACTCAATTGCCCTGGAAAAATACTATGGCACCAATGAAGCGGGTCAATTGATTATCTCTTCACAAACTTCGATAGATAAACCTGCTCCCATGCACCGTTAGTATCTCATAGGTCATTTCTCCCATGACACCATTCTGCATCCTAATGGTTAAATCGCTCAGTACAGGATTTGGAAAGAGATCCAGTTGTTCCGGCAATAAATGGCTGGAGAGTCCGGTACCTCCTTCCGCTCCGGTGTTTTCATAATAATCTGCAATCATTCCATAGTAACTATGGGTGACCAGGTCAAGATCGCCATCGCCATCCATATCCATATGCCCGGTGTAATAACTGGCCCTGGGAAGGAACAATCCATCGTAGGTATTCGGTTTTGGCGGGTAGCTAACTGCAAGTTCAGGTGAGTTGGAAAGCACGATAACCTCATCCTGAATGGCAATGGCCATTTTTCCGGGTTTGATCGCGATTCCCATGGCTTTCCTGAAATTCCGGGGGAGCTGTATAAGATTTTCGTTGTTGGTTGCAGAGATAAATACCACCTTGCCGGCCTGGTATGTACTGATCGCAATGGTCAGGTTAAGTTGCATGAGCAACTCAGGTATATTAGGGGAATACTGACAGGAAAAAGGAGGCAGAGGTTGAGAGGTCATTTATATTTAAATGAATAAAGGACGACGAATAAACCGGTATTCGAATCAAGATACAAAATCTTCCTAAAAAGAGAAAGGTTTTCTATTCAGAGAAGTTACACAGTTATTTTTCTCTCAGGTGCTTACCATGGTCCGACCAGAGGGCAGCAATGGTATTATCTGAGTACTTGCCTTTCTATATTTTTTCAGGCATACCATATGGATCACGGTAATCCCTCGTCAGGTATGAATCTGCTTCCTGATCGTTGACAAATTTTTCAGTTGCCGGATCAAAGGTAAGTTTGCGTCCCGTTCGGTAGGAAATATTTCCCAGATGTCCTATGGCAGCCGACATGTGACCTTCCGCAATATCGCAGTCAAGATCCTGCCATTTCCTGCTTCTGACACATTCAACGAAATTTTTCCAGACATTGGTTCTTTCTTCCTCCGGAAGATCATCCTCAGACATACTGGGTCCCGGTTCGTTATTTTTGCCAAAATAGGTTCTAAAGCTACCGCCTGACAGGGCCATCCACCCCTCGTCACTGTATATGAAAGTACCGTTATGTCTTTCCACTCCCTCAGGATTGGTGAACAGGCTTCTCACCTCATTTTGTATAATTTTACCATCCTCATATTCATAGGTGGCCATCATTACATTGGGCACTTCCTGGTCGGAATCCGGACCGAAAAATCCCCCCGTACAATGTACCTTCACAGGATGGGTACTTTTGTTCAATGCCCAGCGGGCCCCATCCATCCTGTAGATACCATTGTTGCCAAATTCAGTTGTACCCGTATCCCAGAACCAGTGCCAGTTATAAATGTATCTGTTCTCATTGAAGGGACGGTATGGGGCGGGACCAAGAAACATATCCCAATGTACTCCCTCGGGAATGGGACTATCTTCCACATGCCCTATACTTTCACGGTGGCGATAAACAATTCCCTTGGCCATATAAACGTTGCCAAGATTTCCATCGTGTAAAAACTTAATGCCCGCTTTTGTAGCCTTGCTGCTTCTCCAGGTAATACCATTCTGAACCACGCGATCATATTTCCTGGCTGCTTCTATCATCTTTCGCCCTTCGGCAATTAACTGATGCGCAGGCTTCTCCACGTAAACATCCTTTCCTGCCTGGCAGGCCCATATGGTATGGAGGGCATGCCAGTGATCAGGAGTAGCCACGGAAATTATATCAATATCCTTATCTTCGATCAGTTTGCGAAAATCAACCTCGGTCCTCGGTGTATTTCCATAAAGTTTCTCCACTTCAGCTATGGCTGCCGGGAACAATCTTTCATCGACATCACAAATTGCTGTAACCCTGACATTGGGGATGTCAGCATAATTTTTTATATGCACCATGCCCCTGCCTCCTATCATTCCCCTGATCCTTGGCCGATTTCCACTTATTCCGACCACTGCCACATTCAGGGTATCATTCGGGCTGTTGCTTACAAAATCTTTAATAACTACAGGTGCAACGGCCATCATACCGGTAGTATAACCAGAGTTTTTAATAAATTTTCGACGATCCATTTTTTTAAATTTTATCATTGGTGTCAGGCTGTAAGAAATAAAGAGAAGTTTTACTGAAAAGAATACATGAGTAAAATACTGAAATTTAATTTGTCAGACACTGCCGATTAAAAAAAGTTTCTGGTTGAATACGGAATCAATAATCAATAACTTGTATTAAAACCTCTGTCTTATTAGTAGAACATAATATATTCTATATTCACATTTTATGTTATATATAACCCTTATTTTGAAATAAATATACATTATATTCCTAATATATGTTATCTATAGCGCTATTATGTAATATATTTTTGTATATATTCCAGTTATATGTTATTTTTATAATCAAATTAGAAAAAGATGAGATTTTCAGAATTTAAAAATAGTTTAAATGATTTTGGGATTTTTTCTACGAATGAAATCAAAAAGCAATTCCCGAAATTTGATAGAAGAAGACTTTCGGAATGGCAAGACAAAAATCTTATTGTAAAAATCAGAAACAAATGGTATTGTTTCCCAGAATTTCTAGATAGTGATAAATTCCTTTGGTTAATTGCAAATAAAATTCATTCACCCTCATATGTGAGCCTTGAAACCGCTTTATCATGGTATCAAATAATACCAGAAGGTGTTTTTTCTTCTACCTCAATTACAACAAATAAACCAAGGCAATATAATACAGTCTACGGTAGCTTCTATTATAATTCAATAAAACCAAAATTATTTTTTGGATATAAATTACATCAGATCAATTCCAAAGCAGAGACAAATCCACTGATTAATCAAAATTCATATCAAGTTAAGATTGCTGAAATGGAAAAAGCAATACTTGATTATTTCTATGTCAATACACAATACAATACAGAAAATGATATTTTGGAGTTAAGATTTAATGCTAGTGTGTTGCAAGATGAAATAAAAAAGCCAAGACTGTATGATTACTTAGAAAAATTTGAAAACAAAAACCTTGAAAAAAGAATATTTACATTATTTAAAATTGTTCAATTATGATCTCCTTTCAGGAAATACAAAAGTCATATTCCGGTGAAATAAACCAAAGCAGATTTCATGCGGCAATGCTAAAAGAATATCTACAATACAAAATGCTTGAGATAATCTTTAACAGCCGATGGGCAAGCAATTTAGTTTTTCTTGGAGGAACCAATTTGAGAATCATCCATAATATTAACAGGTTTTCAGAAGACATTGATTTTGATGTAACAGGCGAATACTCGGACCAATCTCATGAAAATCTTTGCTCCATTATTTGTAAGGAACTTGAAAAAGAAGGCTATGATATTGAAATAGATAAGGATAGGGTAAAAAGGAATCCGAACCATACAGCTTTTACAAGATTTATAAATTTCCCCGGGCTTTTAAAAAAAACGGGACTTCATGACGATCCGAATAAAAAGTTTTTAATAAAGATTGATGCAGAAGCGCATAAATATGGTGACTTCCATTATGAGCCGCAAAATGTTTTAATTAACAAATTTGAAGTGTTTACTTCAGTCAATGCCACACCTCCAGACATCATTTTGTCAACAAAACTGTGTTCTATTCTGGAAAGATCAAAGGGTAGAGACTTTTATGATATCATCACTTTATCAGGATTACAGAAAGCAAATGAAGAATATATTGCTAAACGGTTTGAATTTGGACAACTAAAAGAAGAGTACTTTGGACCTGTTCATTTACAGGAAAAAATATTAACTGCAATAGCAGATATTAAGTGGAATGATAAGATTAAGGAGCTTGAACGGTTTTTGTTTAATGAAAAAGAAGCAAAGAAACTTCAACTATTTGATAGTTGGATTATTGATAAGTTATTCTATAAAACCTTTGGATTGAATTATGAAAATGGGATAGTTATTGACACAAGTTTGAAGAAAATAATAAAGCTCAGACTTAATACTCGGAACCCTGAGTATGAGATTTCAATACGGGTCAATGAAATTAAAAAAATCATAATAAAAAGCAATCGTCCTTATTCCGGTGTAAAGGCTGGATTTAAAAGCATTACTGGTAGCAAAAGTCTATTAAATCTGGAGGGAAAATTGGTTAATCAACTTGATTATACAGATAAAACAAAAAGCATATTTTGCCTGGAATCTAACAACGATAGCTCTGAAGCTATTAATCTGGAAATTCAATTTATGGAAGATTAGATTTCACAGTAGCGAGAGGGAGGTTTTTCATTCGCTGCTATATCCTGGCTATCACATCAACCAATAAATCATGTACGATAAAGAAGTTGAAGAGCTGCTCTGGGTTGCTCTGTTTGATTGGTGGTGGGAGATAAACCGTTAAAAGTCAACAAAGTACTTGACTCATATATCATTTTCTTCGTAACTTGTTTTACTGACCCTAAACCCCAACAGTCATGAATAAGAAAATATTATCTTCAGTCTTTTCGGTTTTTTTTCTTCTTCTGTTTACCTGCGGTTTATCCCAGGACTATGATCTTATTGTAACAACAAAAGGAGATTCCATAGCCTGCCGTATCGATAGTATTAGCGAAACGCACATATATTTTGAGATGAAAAGCCAGAATAATTGGGCTCATACACAAATCGGTCTTACAGATGTTTCGGAGTACAAACGTAATGCAATCGATAAGAAACAATTTGTATTTAAAGCAGGTACTTCCATTATCGAATCCCCGAAGCCCGCATCGCCTGGTTCTATCCGGGATATCCAGAAGAACTCTGTATATGTGGGGATATTATCCTTTAGTTACGCTAGAATGATCCCCGGCGAACATGTTGGGGTCAATCTGGCAGGAGGTTTAAGCTTTTTGGGAGCAATATTTGGCGATGGCGTAGGATTTATGGGTGAGATCTCATTACTAACAGGTGGTGGTGTAAAGCATTTCTTCGAGCCGGGATTCTTTATAGTGACTGATTTTGATGACACTTTTCCGATGGTGCGGGCGGGCTATCGCTACCAGGGGCCTGATGGATTTTCATTTCGGGCTGGAATTTTACTTGGTTATGATGACGGCCTTTCTGGATTGCCTGCCCTATCCATAGGTTACTCTTTTTAAGATAATATTTCAAACTGTTGGGAATTGAGCAGAGATTTGAAGCCCCCGGTTCACGCAGGTGGCTTTTTCATTCGCTGATACTCAGCAAGAAAACCGGATTTCCTACAGAGGAGCGATCTGGAATTGTTTAACATGGGAGTGGATCAACTAAGCCTCCAATGTTGGTGAAAATGTTGGTGATCTAATGAAAAAGCAGTTACGCAGTATTTAACGTAACTGCTTGATTATAAAAGTAGCGAGAGGAAGGTTTTTCGCCTCATTGCATGAGGCTCAAGAAGTCAGGGGAGGAGGCCTTACAAAAGAAAAGCCTTTTGTTCGTTGCACTCACAAAATGGTCTTTTACCCTTTTGTCCTTATGAAAGCAAGCTTTCAACGTCCAAAATGTTAAAAGCCCCTCTGATTTCATCAGAAAGGCTTTTCTTGTGTAGCGAGAGGGAGACTTGAACTCCCGACCTCATGATTATGAATCACAATACCCATCATTCTACTATCATTCTATAGATACTAAAAACATTGATTATCAAAAATATAAGATGATACTTATAGTTTAGTATTATTCTAATATTTGTATATTTGCTACACAAATGTGTATCAAATAGTGTTGCAAATAGGTTTTAGAATCCATGGAGAAAGTATCATTTGCCATTGTATTAGATAAAAGACGAGAACGACAAGATGGGACATACCCACTTAAACTCAGGACTACCCATCAGAGGAGAAGATATTATAGCTATGTCAATATTAAGCTGAATCCGGAAGGAGAGCGGGTGGATGGTCTAACAGAGAAGGAGTATAAGGAGGTTTATGATCATCCCAAAAGGAAGCAGAACAGCTATGTACTCGCCCAGTTTAAAAACATTATTGCACACGCAGAAGAGACCCTTACTTATGTTGAGCCTTTTAATTTCCAACAGTTCAACAGGCTGTTATACGGCAATGGTGTTACGGGTGAAGTTTTCGGGTTATTCCAAACCTATATTGATGATCTGAGGAGTGAGGGCAGGTATAGCACTTATGAGAGTTATCGGTCAGCATTAAGAAGTTTCAAAAAATTTAAGGCTGATCTGAAATTCCAGGATATTACAAAGGAGTTTCTTATGAGGTATCAGCGATGGATGATTGAGGAGGAGAATAAATCCTTAACCACTGTTGGTATCTATTGCCGGAATCTAAGAGCAATATTTAACCAGGCAAAGGATCTTAAACTTACCAAGCAATACCCATTCCATAATTCTGAGAATCCAAAGGGATATAAGATTCCAGCAGGTAGAAATATTAAAAAGGCCCTCACTCTTGATGAGATAAAAAAACTGTTTGAATACAAGCCTGAAAATGATCAAGAGCAATACTACCTTGATCTTTGGCTGTTGTCTTACCTTACTAATGGAGCTAATATGAAAGATATGGCCTTGTGGAGGTACAAGAATATGGATGGTGACAAAATCAGATGGTACAGGTCAAAGACCATCAGGACATCCCAAGCTAACAGCAAGCTGATTGAAGCCCAGCTGGGGGATCATTCTAAAAATATTCTTGCAAGATACCTGACAAAGGATCCGGATAAAGACAAATATATCCTTCCCATTTTACCTGCAGGTGTAGTGGATGAGGAAAAGATAGTACGGAGGGTAAAGCAAGTTACCAAACAGACAAATAAGTATTTGCGACGAATCGCACAGAAAGTCGGAATTGAAAAGAATGTCACTACAAACTTTACCCGTCACTCCTATGCGACCGTCCTGATAAATAAGGGACATAATCCATCCTCTCTAAGTGATAACCTTGGCCATCACTCCTTAAATACTACAGAGCATTATGTGGGCACTCTTCCAACGGAAATCAAGCAAAAGCAGGTAGAGGACCTGACCGACTTTGGAGCTGAGATACCACCTGAGGATATGATTTTTCATACCAAGGAGGAACTTTTGGAGCGAATAAAAAATCTGGAATCTTTAATCGGGAACAATGAAAGCAAGGACCAGGAAAGATAACTTTCCAATTAGTGTTGTGAGTAGAGATCATCCTTTTAAGGAGGGTGAGAGTCCAAATACTTATGTTGATCCATTATTCGCTGACCAAGAGTTGAAAAAGTTATGTCGTCTCTATCCAGTTGAGGCACTGGAAGGAGAATTAAAATCCCGTGTATGGGCAAATAGTGAGATGGTTGTTAATGGAATCTCTCATAGAACATGGCTATTGACCGAAGAATATCTTCATCCTCATCCGGAGACCAATAATGATAAATATTATCACAGAGAGTATTTTAGCCCAATTATATTAAGAGATCTATTCGAGTATCTATATCCGAAATATATCAAGTGTAATCTGGCCCAATTCTTAAGAATATTCTGTTTCGATGGTAATGTTCTTGTCCCCTTAGTGTGGTACGGCAAACTGAAAGATCTCCATCACTTCCTTTTTTCTCTTGAAAAATACTTCAATATCCTGCCGAAAAAAACAGAAGCATTTATACGTCTGAATAGCAGAGACCAGAGCAGGAGGAATAAGTGGTGGAAGCCAGTTTTATATAAGAGTATTACAGAAATGAAGTCAAAATCAACGACTTTGCATGAATCGGATCTCAGCAACTTGAATGAAAAAATATTTGAGTGGAAACAAGCACGAACCAAGGGTAAAATGAATTTGCAGATCCCATCTTATAAATACTCTCCTCCCACTATTCAGTTCCCCTCATTCCGCCCTCCAATATGGTTTGACACCGTACCAAGAACTGTGATTTATGCAAGGGAAACATATCTAAATGAGGAGATACTTGAAGCTACCATTGAAAGAAATAAACTCCTTGATGAAATAGTCGAGAAAACACTTAACACCCCCCCCCTCACCAACGGAATAGGTTCCATACATTAAATCAAGTAACATCTTATTCTACTGATATTTTCAGTGGCAATAATATTTTATTGCCGCCCATCCCATAATTTCCAATTATTTCACGGGAAATTTCTAAGCCAATCAGCATCATGGATAATCCCTTTGAAAAATTAGATCAGCAACTTGACAGTCTATCTGAAAAAGTTGATGCCCTTAAAGTCCAGGTTATTGATAAAATCCCACGTAAAGATATACTGACCATTGAAGGTGTTGAGGATTATACTGGTCTTAAACAAACTACCATCTTGAAACACAAGAGAACCGGAAAGTTGCGGAGCTATAAGCAGGGCGGTCGATTGTACTTCCGCCTTGAAGATGTAATTGATTGGTTGACCGAAAATATAACTGAAAGGCTTTCCCGTGAAGAATACAAAAGAAGAAAGGAAAATGCAAAGGAGGGTTACCGCAAAGAAATACATGAAAACTTGAAAAAATTGGGCAGTTATGATACGTAATCACAATCCAATTATGCTGAATGTCCAATGTTACAGGGCATTATACGATGCGAGATTATTATTTGACACACACTTTAATACACAACCATGGATAATTTCAAAGTATTTGTAGATAAGACCGACAAAATTTACAAGCTATTGGATCTATTAACAGATTTGTATGCAGGGATATTACCAAACAAAGACGTGCTTTCTATCAAAGATGTATCAGAATACACCGGGTTATCTTATTCTATCCTGTACCAGGAATCCTCACATGGATTAATGACATCTGCAAAAAAAGGTAAAAGGCTATACTTTCCAATCGTACCATTCATTGACTGGTACATAGAATCATATTTCCATAATCCAGTCCGCCGTAAAATAATGGATTCAGCATTTAGATCAGAAAAGTCATGCAATTCAATTCGCATGGAAGATCTACAAAAAGCAACAGGTCTGATGTCGAAAGCAGTCAAGACCTAAAATCTTAAAATCATGATACCACTCCCTCAAAACACAAGGAAAAATGGTTATAGCTATGTCCAGGTATGCCGGGGGAAGAAAGCCGCTATTTACTCAGCATGGTATAAGGATCGAATAGCCGGTTATGAAGTCATGATGATTCGTGTCAGGCAAAAAAGGAAGGTTAAAGGGGTGTGGCTTGATGCAAGGGAGAAGTTTCCCAGCAACGAAGATTTTGGACCCTATGCGAAGGCAATTAGATCATGGGTTAGAGCGAAGGAATTGTATGACCAGGCTGAGAAAGAAAAGTATAATAGATTTCCAGTAGTATGATGGATAAACCAAAGAAAAATACTGGTTATACCCTGTCTCGACAATGGCATGATTTTGCATTTGAGCATCAGGGAAAAGTAAGACCAAGTCATGCAGCACTATATTTTTGGCTAATAGAACTTAATAATCGATTGGGATGGGTTGAAACGTTTGGTGTTCCTACCGATTATTCAATGGCCGCTATTGGAGTCAGTAATTATAGAACTTATAAGAAAGCTTTTGATGACCTTGTTAATTGGGGATTCGTTAAGGTAATTGAAAAATCAAAAAATCAGTTCACAACAAATGTTATCGCTCTTAATAATGCCTATGTAAAAAATACAAATGCAGATGGGACAGCTTTGGTAAAGAATACCAAAGCAATTCCGGAGCAACTTCCAAAGCAAGTCCACAGCACTGCCCACATAAATAAACAAGGAAACAATAAAACTAAGAAACCTATAAACCTTATGTCCGAAGTTTTCACTTCGGACTATGAACCTATAAATGCTTATGATTCTATTGCTTTTAAATTCTGGAAACAGATATATGATAATTTTATAGCAAAAGATATTAAACCTACTTCATTACAAAGATCAAAGATTAAGGAATGGACAAGGGAGGTTAGGCTGATGATAGAAAAGGATGGCCGGACAGAAGATGAGATTAATGAACTAATAGACTTTCTTGCAAAGGATTCTTTTTGGGCAAACAATATTAAAAGCACTTCCAAACTCAGAGAGAAATTCGAGGATCTTCTATCTCGTGCCAGAACCATAAATCATACTTCACAGCAAATGTGTTTTGCTTTTAAAGAATCAGAACAGAATTATGAATTATCAATCAATGACATCTAAAATGGAAACAATAAATAGTAAAGATGATCTAAACACGTTCTTTCAATTAGCGGAAAAATTGAGGAGAAATAATCATTTGGACTTGGAACAAGAAATTAAACAGCTACCTGACATATTTCATACTATTAAAGAATCTGATCATTGCATTTTACCTAAGCACGTTTCCGAAGAACTTTTATTAGATTCTCTCCAAGACATAATCTGTCAATATCAACCAAACTTTAATTATGATAATTATTGTTCTCCTATATATCGTGCAGTAATAAAATATGTCAGGGAGGATCCTAAGTTCTTATCATTACAACCAGGATATAGTTTCAAAAAGGGATTGCTTGTACGAGGTAAAATTGGGTGTGGAAAGACGTTACTGTTTAAGGGATTAAAAGAATTACTTGATTGTTTCAGAATAGATTTTGATTCTGAAATAGATAACCACCTAAAATCATTTTTTCCAAAAAGTTCCAACTGGATTGCCCGTGAATATGCTAAGAATGGATTTGAAATCTTCAATTCATATCATCCCTATGGAGATAAAGAAAGTTATGGATTAATCAGTAATGATTTATTTATTGATGATCTTGGAACAGAGCCAATATTAGGTCATTTTGGAAATCCCATCAATGTGATTGCTGAATTGATCCAATTAAGATACGGGGAGAAATATATAACTCACGCAACAACCAATCTGGATGCAATAGCATTGAAAACCACCTATGGTGAAAGAGTTTTTTCCAGGATGAAAGAGATGTTTAATGATATTACTATGAGTGGGAATGATCGTAGATATTAACACTAACACCAAATGATTATGACGAAAAAAGTTATGAAACTTGTTGATCCTGTGAACGGATTAATGGTATGCTTTTAAACCCGGACTTAAATGCTACCACCAAACCGAGAAAAATGCTACCACCATAAAACTTCATTTTTTCTTTTTTTGGCAATCTCTCTCCCAATAACAGCGGGGAGTTGACAAAAAAAGGAAATCTACTCCAAATATCATATGGTATCAAAAATGCCGTTGAAGTGGTATCACTCTACTCCGCGGTTAAAAGGTATGCAACGTATGTGGAGCAAAGCACTTCGCACAAATACAATCCGGCGTGGATCGAGCAGATGGAGTCGCTAATTATTATCGAGGATCCTGGCAATATCAGAAAGGATGTAAACTGATTGACCCATCTGAATCATTGACCACCACTTCGATACAGAGTATGATCTTAGATGAATGAGAACATGGTAGGGAAACAGGACAACGCTTCATGATGGAGGATATGGAAAGAAAAACGGAAATCAATGATAGGGGGGCGGTGTGGGATTTTGCGTTTTCGTTTGGATTGGTGCATCCGTTTTATATACTTAGACCACAGATAGAGACTCACTATGCCTGAAAGCACAAGAAATATACCACTGAATGAAATTGTCCAGGACCTAAGAGTTAAGGAGTATGTTCACCGCAGAGCCAGGGAAATCGCAAAAATAAATATTGCCAAATTCAATAACAGGCAGAGTCAGACCCTTTCGTGCCATGCCTGGCTCCTCTGCCTCCATTACCAGGCTATAACTCGACTTCAAGAAAGGTACAGAATATCTAAGCCGGAGTTTATGGTGTTAATGGGGGCATACCTGTTTAGGCGAAAGGGGATGAATGGATTTAAGGCAAGGGAACTCTCCTCCACCCTAATTGCCTGGCAACACAATAAGGTTTATCGCCACCTGAGAAAATTATCTGAAAAGGGATATATACGGATAGAAAAGAATCCATATAATGGAATACAGAGATACTTCCTCACCTTTGATGGAATAAGGGTTATACGGGCATTTAATCAGCATTATAGGCAGGTTTTTGATGAGGTGTGGGGGAAGATTGGAGATTTCCCGGATTCTTTTGATAGTTCGTATTATTAGAGGATGTTCTTATAGATCCACCTATAAGGAGTTTTAATCCTGCCCCATTAATTCTCCAAGACGATTCTAGTGCATTTTGATCCTGAGGATAACCCCTGAAATCACTTACTGCACCGAGAAAGAGACATACCAGGACCTTGGATTAATATAACAATCACCATTAAGGGATTTCTATCTATATCGATTATAAAAAAAGAATTACAACCTCCACGAAAAGCCCCCAGCGTGAATCTTGGGCATAAAAAAACCGGAGTGGTGTGCTCCGGTTTTGCCAAATTGAATATCCAAGAATCAATCCTTTACGCAGCGGACAGAAAAGCCATGTTCTTTATATGCCTCTGCACGTCCCAATATAGTATACCTGGAATCCAAAGCTCTATTGAAGAATTGTGTTGCATCAACCTCTGTAGCTGAGCCGTAATAAGCAGTTAAAAGGAAGTTCACCCAGCCACCCCCAATACCACTTCTAGCGCCACTAGGTAGAGCCGTAAATCCATATTCATTTGTAGCATCATCATTTGGATCTAACCAATGTTCATTTCCCTCTTCTTTTAGTTTGCTCCCTGCATTATAATAGCCTAAGAATGTCCCCAACTCTGACCATTCGTCATCACTTGGGAGATGCCAGCCATCAGGACAAACACCCTGTATTCCACTAGGGTTGGCATTACTACTGGCAGCCCCATGCATTGCTGCTGCCCAGGTATAAAGTCCTCCATAAAGGTCTCGATTGTCAATATCATTGTTCATCCAACAGTATGCTGCGTCATTAATATCTAACGCACTCCACTCACTTGTTCCCTCCACTAGTGAAATTGGGGTTCCATCTGGATAGATGGTTGCTCTTAAATTCTCGGCCATCCAAACTTGATTGCCTATTTGAACTATTTTGTATTCAATACCATCTCGGGGATCAATAAAGGTGCCGGATTGAGGTCCGGTTGAATTGCATTCGTTCTCCAAATTGTCAATACACCAAATCAGGTATTCGTTCACATAGTATTGTCCTAACATTGGCCACTGTATTGGACCTGTTGCTAACAAACAAAGTTCACACGGCCCATAAGTTAATAATGCCACAGCAGTTGTTGCAGGTAATAGTGCAAAATGAAATATACCATAAACCGCTTGAGCAGTGAGTGATGATGTGGCAGTAACCCCGAATGCGCCGACCAATGCTTCAAGGCCAAGTGATACCGCCATTTCTGTAGCCCATTCATTAAAATTGTCGGGATGTAGAAACCAACACAACACTTCATTGTCATAGCACCAACTATAAGCAGCATCAAGTTCGTGCATAGCCGTATTTAGGATTTCATTTTCTGCAATTAGTAATTCCCTATGAGCTTGGATTACATCACATCTATTAAGCCCTTGAACTTCATTTTTTAGATTTTGATATAGTTCTGAATTTTCAAGAATGCCCCCAATAAATTCATTAGTAAATGGAAACGTAAATACAATTAAACTAAAAAGTGAAAAATGATCAGTACTAAAAGTTAAAGTTAATTCTGTCTCGTCAAAATTTACAGGCAAAGAAGGCTCCCATTGATTTTCTTCTTCATCGTAGAATAATCCAAATACAGTTTGAGTAACTGGATCAAAATCAACTGTTATCGGTAGTGTGATGAGTGCTGCTTGGATTAAAGTTGGATCTTCGGGAGTTACATCTATTACAGGAGCGCCAATAATTGAATTTGGATAATCCAATGTGGGGGGTGATAGATTCTCATTAACACTGACTATAGTTGTTTCGTTTTGAGATAAAAATGAAAACTCGATTCTTACTCCAAAAAGATTATGTAAAGGATCATCAAATTCAATAATACTATTTTCCGTACCAATTAAATAGGAGGATTCTCTTAAGCTTCCAAGAATTGAAACATTAAAATAGGACCCTAGTCCTCCTCTAACCTCAACCTGAAGTCCAAAAGTCTTCGAAAGGTTAAGTTCTTTCTTTAGTTCGGCTTTCTTCTTGCCCCCAAAATCACTGGGATCAAATATGACCTCGCCATTAATTTTTACTTCAGCAGAAGAGACTCTTTGATCACCATTCTCATCTCCGTTTTCAATTACAATAGTGAATGTTTCAAAATGTTCATAATTCTCAATCTCAATCGTTTTTGTGATCACCTCAGGTTTGCCTTTACCTCTTACATACACTTCAGGGCCAAATACAACAATACCATCTTCGAGGCTGAATTCTCCCGCTGCGGCTGATTTGAGATTATTTTCCGAGGTTTCTAATAGATCTTTGTCCTTCTCACAATTACTCATGAAAAGGGGAAGAGCAAAAACAAGAAATAAGATTGAAAAGTGCTTTAGTGTTTTCATTATTGAGGGTTAGTGGTTCTGACATAAGTTACGAAAACATACTTAGTTGAATATTAATTCTATAGAGTTTTATATAAACAACCCTATTGGATTGATGAATCCCTAATTCTATTTCACGAAACACGAATTAGCAAGTAATATCTTCTTCTTCCAATACTCTGGTCCTAAAGATTTATCATTATATAATTGCTCCGCAGCCCGCTCCAGCAAGTCAGAATACTCCTCATTGAACTCATGGGTGTCAAACCAGGTGTCCACCACTTAACCAATAGGAACCATAGGAGCTGCTCCTCAACTTCGTTTTCCTATATTGTGGTATCTCAAGTGTTATAAGGAATTACTTATCAAGAAATGGAAATCAGAGAAATATATTCATTAGCCTTTGAATATTGATCAGAGCGTGAATATGAAATTTTGATCGGAGCGTTTAAGAAATTTGAACGAATCGACAAAGTAGCAGAGTTCTCGGAAAGGCAACCAGGTGTAATAGAGAAAAAAACTAAAAGAGCTGAATCAAATTAACTAACTTTATTCTCCCTAAAAGCCATTGAATGTCACAGAAAGAAGCCAAAGCCCGAATAAAAATTAATAAGCTATTAGAGGAGGCGGGTTGGAGACTATTAGATAGTCATGCAGGAAAGGCCAATGTTGTATTTGAAGGCCATGTGAAGATTACCCAACAAATGCTCAGCGATTCTGGTGAAGATTTTGAACATACTATGAATGGTTTTATAGATTATCTTCTGCTTGATGAGAAGGGATTTCCCCTGATTGTATTGGAAGCCAAATCAGAATCAAAGAATCCATTGGTTGGCAAGGAACAAGCACGGTAGTATGCCCAGAGTATAAATTATCGATTCATATTACTCTCTAACGGGAATATCCACTATCGGTGGTAATGCCAGGGCAGTTTTTGAGAATTTTATTGGATACAAACTTGGATTAACTGGAGCAAATCATTATGGCAAAGGCCAACAACAACTCATTGGAGAAAAATCTATTCTCCGCAGCAGATAAACTCAGAAAAAATATTGATGCAGCAGAATATAAACACGTAGTATTAGGGCTCATCTTCCTGAAGTATATCTCTGATTCTTTTGAAGATCTCTACGAAAAGCTAAGCTCAGGGCAAGGAGATTATACAGGGGCTGATCCTGAGGACAAGGATGAATATTTGGCCGAGAATGTGTTTTACGTTCCGCAGGAGGCCAGGTGGCCGCAGTTGCTTGCAAAGGCAAAACTCCCTTCCATTGGCCAGGACCTGGACAGTGCCATGGACGCTATTGAAAGGGAGAATCAGTCCTTGAAGGGTATATTACCAAAAGTCTATGCAAGACCCAACCTTGATAAGAACGCACTGGGACAGATCATCGATCTTATAGGATCTGTTGCATTGGGAGATGAAGCCGCTAAGTCGAAGGACATTCTCGGAAGAGTGTATGAGTATTTCCTGGGTGAGTTTGCATCAGCAGAAGGAAAAAAGGGAGGCCAGTTCTACACTCCAAAATCCATTGTACAACTACTGGTTGAGATGATCGAGCCATACAGTGGAAGGGTATATGATCCTTGCTGCGGATCGGGGGGTATGTTTGTGATGAGTGAGAAGTTTGTCGAAGAACACCAGGGAAAGCTGGATGACATAGCCATCTACGGTCAGGAAAGTAATGAAACCACATATCGTTTGTGCAGGATGAATCTGGCAATCCGAGGAATTGATGGCTCTGGTATTAAATGGAACAGTGAGGGATCGTTTCTAAAGGATGGCCATCCCTACCTTAAAGCAGACTTCATACTGGCTAATCCACCATTCAACCAAAAAGATTGGGGAAAGGAAACTCTTCATGATGATGCAAGATGGCATCATGGTGTTCCCCCTAAGAACAATGCCAACTTTGGTTGGATGCAGCATATGATCTATCATCTTTCACCTGCAGGTACGGCTGGTATCGTACTCTCAAACGGATCAATGTCCTCTAATACCTCAGGAGAAGGTGAAATCAGGCGAAATCTGGTCGCAGCAGACTTGGTGGACTGCATAGTTACCCTTCCAAAACAACTCTTTTATAACACTGGCATTCCTGCTTGTCTTTGGTTCCTTTCAAGAAACAAGACCGCTAATGGCCATAGAGAAAGGAAAGGTGAGATTCTTTTCATTGATGCTTCAGAACTGGGTTTTATGGCTGATCGTACACATCGTGAATTTAGGGATGAGGATATTAGAAAGATCGCCAACACCTACCATGCATGGAGAAACAAGGATCAGAAAGCTGAAGTGAATGGAGACCTGATTGAGTATCAGGATGAGAAGGGATTTTGCAAATCGACTGGATTAGAGGAGATCAAGAAACATGGATACGTCTTGACCTCTGGCAGATATGTGGGAATTAGAAATGTGGAGTTGGATTCCGAGACATTTTCTCAGATTTTCAACGAATTGAAGAGTGAGTTGAAGAGTAATATTGTTAAATCGAATAGGCTTGATGAGGACATTCTCTCAATCCTTCAGAAGATTGACAAATGATTGATTGGATTTCAGGAGCACTTGGCGATTTGATTGAACTCAAAAGAGGTTATGATTTGCCGTCGAGTCATCGGATTGATGGTAGAGTGCCAATCGTATCCTCATCAGGAATAAGCGATTACCATAATGTAGCTATGGTAAAGGGACCTGGAGTTGTTACAGGGCGTTATGGTACCTTAGGTAAGGTTTTCTTCTTAGATTGTGATTACTGGCCTTTGAATACAGCATTGTATGTTAAAGATTTTAAAAGCAATGATCCAACCTTTGTTTATTATTTTCTCCAAACATTAGACCTTCAGAAATGGGGTGAAAAGAGTGCGGTGCCTGGATTAAATAGAAATGAGTTACATCTCATTGATATTAAATATCCGAAGGAGTTTAATGTACAGAAGAAGATAGGCGTTACATTATCGAAAATAGACAGCAAAATTTCCCTCCTTCGCCGCCAGAATGAAATCCTCGAAGAGATGGCACAGGCAGTCTTTAAACACTGGTTTGTGGATTTTGAGTTTCCGATGTTAAAAGAGTATGCAGAATCCATAGGCAAACCTGCACTGGAAGGAAAGCCCTACAAATCGAGTGGAGGAGAAATGGTTGAGGCTGATTGGGAGATTGGGGAGATTCCCGAGGGGTGGATTCTTTCAACTATGGGTAAACATTGCGAAATATTTGGGGGAGGAACACCCAGCACAAAGATTG
>Ga0255398_1044_pt1 | contig 17708 bp, 18 predicted proteins | sample ANMaggSeSYBR01K3_FD_182119 | JGI IMG/M metagenome (GOLD analysis project Ga0255398, IMG submission 182119) | Sediment cell enrichment communities from methane seep in Santa Monica Basin, California, United Staets - ANME aggregate JGI... | ecosystem: Environmental > Aquatic > Marine > Cold seeps >...
TAAGTTTGCTTTGCAAATTCATATCATTCTCCTGCTTGTGACTTAATTGTCGTAATCATTCGATGAATACTGGTGCAATTTGGTATGATAAAAGGGGTTGTCTCTTTGTATTGCTCATAATCAATAAACGTTTGGGGAAATGTCCACAAGTCTTGAAAGATAATATATACAAAATTCATAAGATTTAGAACAATTGCCAAATAGAGAATATTTGGATTGCCCATCCAAAAAAACAATGAAAAATATAATCCAGCAAACCATATTACTCCGGGATGTCGACATAATGCATACATTCCTTTTGTATATGTTTTTCTACCTATATCATTTTTCACATAAGTTGAATCAAAAGGTAATGCAAAAAACAAAGTGAAGATCAACAGAATTAAGAAAGAAAGAATAATTGAGATCCATACCACTTGAGATATCATATTCATCTCAATGGCATCTGAAAAACGATATATTGCTCCCAAAGTATTTGTTATAATGAGAAAGCAGCCAATATAAAAAAAATGATTCACAAACTTCGATTGCCATTTAATACTATTAATATCATAAATAATGAAAAGAAAGAAACCTATACTCGAACCAAGGATAAACAGCACAGTTATTGCCTCCTGAAAATTGGTAGACATAATTCATTATATCGCAATAATTGCAATTTGAAAATATATCTTTAAATATTAATATTAAAATCCACGTGTCTGACCTTTGTACGGTGGTTGTTTCCCAGCTAAAAACTCTTCTATACCCGGTCCTCCGAGATTCTTAAGGCGCCATATGCCATATATATAACTGACAACTAATACAGAGATTGTCACCGGCCATCCAAGGAGTGTTTTCCAAGCAAACAGTTGAGCAACATTCTCACGGAGTAGTAGAATCATCAACACAACAAATCTAAGCAAAAAGAAAAAGGACCAGAAAAGCGTCACTTCCCTATAAGCTGGCTTGACGTCCTTTCTCCAAAACCATTCGAGCGACCATCCACGAGACAAATGACTCGCCCATGCTGCGAGTGGTTTCCCCACAAGGACACTAACGATTGAAATCAAAAAAACAAATCCACTGCTTATTATTCCGGGTAAAAAATAATTTGAGGCACTTCCTGAAAAATAAGAAAAACTCGAAGCAACAATAATTCCTGCCAAGCCACCGAAAGCGTACTGCCACTTTTGCTTATATAAAATTCTCAAAACACCTACAGCAATCGCTGATAATGCAGAAATAACTACAGCAGTACCAAGTCCTACCCTACCATTTAAAATAACAAATAACAGAGGAGGTAAAATAGCATCCAGTGTCTTACCAGAAATCACCGATCTGAGTTCTTCCATTATTTCCTTGCCCCGATTCAAGCTCTATCACCCATAAAAAACCTGTTCATGTCCCCTTTGCAAGTGAAGAGTTGAATCAAAACATAAAGTGCACCTGTAAAGAATCCAAGCACCATCATGAGTACGATCCATATTCCCGCTACAGCAATATTTTTCTCACGGTATGCGATCCACATTGAAAACAATGTGAATCCAACATATAAATCCACCATGGATACAATGCCCCAAGGGTTTGCAAGGATTTCGCCACCGTCTATAAAAAAATCACCTCTTGAAAATCCAAAAACAAGTGCAGCGGTCATTGCCATTACACCCAAAAAAGCCAGTATTTTCGCAACTTTCATATTGATACCTCCATTTGGCTTATCAACTACTTGATATCGCACTGTAATAGGATTCCAAATTGAACCCATGATTGGTTACTGACATTATCGATCTGTTGAACACTTGACTTTCTGCCAGAGAAACTTCGAGAGAATCATTATTGAGTTCCATGATCCATTTATAAAAGTCATCTACTTTCAGTCCAGCATTTATGCTTAATTTCAGTATAAGTGACTTGACCAGTTCAATGATCAGCGATTCATTGCTTTTTGGTTTTAAATGCTGAAGTGATTCAGTAACCTCTAGTGGTGCTCGGCTTAACTTCGAATTGAACTCATGTAAATAGAAATAGAGTCCTAAATTATGGAGTCTTCCTGTTGATACATCGATGAACAAAAGATCTTTTTCAAGTCCGGTTGATGTCAACCCCATGTATTTAAGGGCAGTCAAATCGTAAAATATTCCTTCACATATTTTTCTGCATGCAAGTGGCTTAAGATATCCTGAAACCGCTTCGAGAGTCACAATTGGTTCGATGCCCTTCTCTTTTTTTATGACTATATACCCATGGGTCTCAGTGTCAAATGAATCGATAATTTCGGGAATTGGAACTTTGAAGTAACTGCCTTCCCCGTTTTTGACAATTTTAATCGAATCCATAAAAATTTTACGTTTGAGCTTTGTGATTTCAAGAAGAATATGTTCCTCAGATACATACATGAATCCAAGTTCGATGATGACTCTCTTCAGATATTTGAAGCGTACACATTTTCCCGAATTCGTCCTTAGCTCGATGACACGCTTTCTTTTACTTCTTTTTATTTCCTCTTTGTATTCCGAATAATCAACTTTTGTTTCTTTGATGTCATTTTTGTCGACATTGTCGAATCGTCTTCGATCTCTATTCAATATTCTATCTTTTTCATAGAATTTATGATTCTTGATCAGCAACTGTCCCTCATTATAAAGAGCATTGATTTTGCTCATTATAAATAGAGCTTCCTTGACCTCGGAGATGTCCGGATGCCAAATTTTGGCCAGTACCCTATACTCTTTTTTAATGCCTCTCACAGTGAACAAATCAGAAGGCATATCACAATGCATAATATAATGTTTGTCGTTGAATTTATCTGTCCTTGCCATAAAAACCACCAGTCTAATGTCGTTCTATCATTATACATCTGCACTCCATATCTATCAACTATGGATCAGTTTTCTAGATGCATGTATACAAAAGCCTTCCGTTTGGGATGCATTATTATTCCCCAAACAAATCCTTTTCACTGATAATCTTTATTGGATACCCTTTTTCCTTCATTTCCATCGCCTTTTTCACCTTGGCACCATAAGTCCCATAAGACCACCCCGGGTCGCCTTCGTTGCCAACCAAAACATAATCCACAGCACGGGTCACTGAAGGATGTATTTTCCCTCCGTGTGCAATAATAAACAGTTCAACATCAGTCTTTGTACCAAAACTGAAATTGCCCGTCATACAAAATAGTTTGCCATCAATATCTATCGCATCGTAATCGGCACTCTTTACGGGATCTACACATTCATTAAAACAAGCTCTGAGGTCATCTCCCTGTTCAATTTTCAATTTGATTTTCTTATATACTAGTTCCGAATCCAATTCTGGGTGTCTGTTCATCCAGTCCTTCAAATTTTTGATGGAGACACTGGAAAAATCATTAGAATGAATAATGGATTTAATAATTCCAAGAAATTCTTGCACTTTGATTGTGCGATCCGTATATGTTCGATTGGGAGTGAAACTACCTGATGAGCCTTTATGAATCGATAAGTTGCTTTTGTAAAGTGATACGTCACTTTCAGAGTACCCATACCCAGACATCATCTTTAAAAAGATTCCTTGACATGCTTTTGTATCAGCCATGGCGTTATGATGTCTTAAAAGATCCACACCAAAAAAACTGCTGATCACATCCAAGCTGTACTTCGGCGACCTGATTCTTTTTCTAGCCATGGTTACAGTGCAACTGTATTTGATTTCAGGCAATTCTAGACCATAATGATGCATGACTTTGCTGAGTACTCCCAGATCAAAACTAGCGTTATGAGCCACTACCACTGAATCAATAAAATATTTCTCGATTTCTGGCCAAATTTTATCAAAAGTCGGCTTGTTTCTCACCATATTTCGTGACACCCCATGAAGCTGTACATTGAACGTATCGAAGTAAACTTCTGGATTCACAAGAAATTCCTGTTCAAAAACAATCTCATCATCGACCATATGAATGAGTCCAAACGCACAAATCCGATCATTGAAACGATTTGGCGTCTCCAGATCAAAAAATGTAAAACGGTTGTACATGTCATTTCCCCCTAGTTTGATTGCTCTTTCGCATTTTTCTTCCCGAACTTGATAAGAATGATTCCAACTATCAAAGCTACAAAACTAATCCCGATTGCAATCCATTTGATCATAGTAATATAAGGTATTATCTTTGCAATCCATTCCAATCTGATAGGATATGCCCAAAATATCAACGTCGCACAAATGTTTTCGATAAAATCAAATACCACACCCGCAATTGGGAGCAGTGTCAATCTATTTAACCTTAAACTCGTTTGAATCCATCTGATCATAACGTATAGAAAAGAACCATACACAATTGGCCAAACAACATCAAATGTCCATCTGATCAAAATATAAAAGTCTCGACCCGATTCACCATATGTTTCCGCCATATCAAATATCTTTTCTGATTGATAAAAGAATGATGTATCAGGTGATTCAGTGACACCGGTTACTTCACTCGTCAGAGAGGAGACATAGGGCAAAACAAGTGCTATAAACAGCAAAAATATTACAGTGACAACCACTCTCGCCTGCCAGGTATCGATACGTTTCATACCAGTCTCCTGTCGAGATCTTTTTTATTCAAACCATTCATTTTACTCTGATGGCGCCACCCCATCTCCGCCCCAATCTTATAGCCGATTCTCGGAAAATTAGGTGAAATATAAATGTCTTCTCCCTCTGAGCCTGTATTGATGTGGAAAGCAAGTGCATCGAGAGCATGTGAAAAATTCTTCTTTGGTCCTTGACCATCAGGAACTCCTGAAAGACTTTGAATCATTCCTCCTCCACCTACACCAAGACCTTGTCCCCATGTTACATCTGCCTTATGACACCAATTCTTTACCATCTCAATTGCCGGAAGTGCCTGATGTCCTTCAAAAAATCCGCAGTTGACGATAGCATAGATAGTCATATCCGGCCGAGGATGTCTTTTGAGATTAATTTCCATTTCATAGAGACAATTTAACAAATGTGATGGGATCCCATCCACATAAAGAGGAAACGATAATACTAAAATATCACTATTTATAAAGGATTCCATGGATTCTTCTGGCACACTCGTATTGTTGAGATTGTGAAAACTCACATGAAAATGATCGGACAACCTTGGTTTTAGAGAGTCCAGCAGAGCACCGGAGGCACTACTAAGAGGTTTTGGGCTTCCACTCATCAAGCTTACTTTTATAGGTTTCATAAAATACCTCCTCCGATCTCCTCAACTGAATCTACAAAGTGAATGCCCTTGATATTACTGATCATGTTGATGCTGTTGGCAACAACCAATTTGTTTGCGGTTGCTTTTTCATCCTCAGTGATATCATCACCATAAAACCAGACTGAAGTCTCAAATGTATGATTGTATCTTTTTTTATGATGCATTTCATTGTTCCTTGTTGCAAAATAAGGATGTATGTAAGAGATGCTTCTATCCAAAACATTTTTTACAAATGGACTATAACCCCCATAGAAACATTTGCTTATGATGATCACTTCATCTGATTTTGCAAGCCATTCACCCATATCACCATAATTATCTCGAATAACGCAGGCACCAGGAGTCTTAACCCAGCATCCAAAACATCCAACACATTTTTTGATGGTACCGTCATTTGAAACGACTCTAAAGGAGTTTGGTAGATCCGGGAATAAGCGTTTAAATTTCAATTCATCCAAATCATGTATGATCAGTTTCATTTTTTGCCTCCTCAATCACCAGATGTACTTTCCAGTTTTCATGACCAGCTTCTTTAATGGTTTTTATTATATCAACCCCATATTTCCCTAAACTTCCAATCATCGCATCATAGTTTTCGACATGCACTTCAACCGGTTCTGACCAAGTACTGAGCAAATCGTAAAGTGCATCCAAATTGGCACCATAATACTCAGGAAATTGAAACCCCTCCTTGATATGCCTATGTGCTTCTTCTTTTGTATACATTTTGAGTCCATCCAGGATTAAATAACTCATGTTATTCCTCCCCATACAATTGTTCAAATGTCTCATAATGGTCGGCAGTGTAAAAAATTAAGCCATCACCAGAAAATACTATTCTTTCAGCACCCCTATATCCACCTTCATAATTGATATCGCATTCGTAATACTCTCTTCCATTTTCAGCTGGCAACAACCCTTCACGGTTTCCAAATCGATCGCCACCAATACTCATCCCTTCAGCAACTTCCCATAAATTCCCCTCATTTGATTTCCATCCAAGTTCCGACGCTTCAGATTTGGTTATGAAATTGGATGGAAGCTCACCATACTCGTTAATATATGCCGCGACTTCATCTTTTGAAGTATAACTGCCATCTTTTTCAATCATTGTCTGTGAGGTTTGTTCAGGCAATTCATTTCCGATATCTGGTTCATCTATCAAAGGGAGATTTGGAAATATAAACACTGCAAATGCCAATAAAATCAATACTGGTACGATATATTTTTTCATTTGATACCCTCCGTTTCAACCTTTTACGACTGCAATTGTTTTTAATCTTTTGATTGGATCAATCAAATCTCTTTCATTTTCAATCACTTGGTCGATATCTTTATATGCAAGGCGTGCTTCCTCGCCAATATCTGCTTTTTTAACTTTACCTATAACCACACCTTGTGCCTTTAAATCTTCAAAAGTAGCTACAGTAGAAAACTTAACTTTGGCATCCTTGCGACTCATGAGTCGTCCAGCGCCATGAGAGCTGGACTCAAAGCTTTCCGGGTTTCCTCTGCCCATAACTATATATGAATAAGAGCCCATAGCTCCAGGGATAATCCCCAGTTCACCTTCACGTGCACTTATGGCACCTTTCCTGTGAACCCAAACCATCTTATTGTAATGCTGTTCGTAAGAGGCATAGTTGTGATGGCAATCTAGACTCTCCGTCAGCTTGATTTCACCAAAATTCACATATTGTTTGAAAAGATTGAGTATGGTCTTGGTAACCATGTTCATCATACGGGTCCTATTCTCTTTAGCAAACTCCATTGCAAAACTCATCCACCTGATATATTCCTGCCCAAGTTCACTACTTGCATCCAAATAAGACAAATTCCTTGTGTTGGATTCCTTTGCAAGTGAATTGAAAGCATTACAAATTTTGAGTCCAAGATTTCTAGATCCCGAATGAACCATGATTCCCAGATTGCCCTCATCATCAATTTGAAGTTCAATGAAATGATTGCCCCCACCAAGTGTCCCTACTTGCATGGCTGCCGAATCAATCTCTTTGAGCAACTCCTTGGGTGTATATTTTGATGGATTGGCACTCAATTCTGCTCTAAAAGTATCCACTGCATTGCACTTTTGCTTGAATTTATGATGACTGAAGCCGGTTGGCACTGTTATGAGTATTTCAGAGACGATGATCTCTATCAGGCTTCCATCAGGTGTGTTGACTTTTTTCAGCTCTTCTACTGGAATATTTGTCATGACAAATTGCATCCCACAGCCAATGTCCACTCCAACAGCATTTGGGATGATCACGTTTTCAGTGGCAATAACTCCGCCTATTGGCATACCAAAACCAGGGTGGGTATCCGGCATAAGCGCCACCCACTTATATATAAAATCCAAGTTGGCTAGATTCAGAGCCTGTTTTAGGCATTCTGATTCAAGGTCTGCTTCATTCTCTAGCCACACTTTGATCGGCCATTTTTGTTTTTCCTTATCAAAGATGTTAAACATGTGAGCCTCCTATTACTATTATACGATATTGAAAAGCAGATACAAGCTCAACGAAAGTTCAAATGACCAGAGCATCAGCTCTGGTCATTCTTTTCTTTGCTTATATTTTGTTTTGAATTTGTACATTCTCTGATCAGCGACCTTGAATAAAGTTTCCAGTTCGGTGCCATCTTCTCCAAATGTTGATATACCAAAACTAAATGAAAAATTGATGAGGTGCTGATCTATCTTCACAGGTTGATCATTTAATTCAGTCAGGAACCTGTTAAGTCTTCTTGACAACTGAATTCTGGTTGTTCCGAAAAACAAGCCAACAAACTCATCTCCACCATATCTTGAAATCACATCGCTTTTTCTCATGAAATGGGAGCAATAATCTGAATAGGTTTTGATGACTTGGTCACCTGCGATATGACCATAAACATCGTTGATTTTTTTAAGATCGTTCATGTCAAACAAAACCAATTGAAATGGCTCATCATAACGAAGCGCTTTCTCTCTATGATGCTTGAATATTTCCTCGAAATGACTTCTATTGAATAGACCCGTCAAACTGTCGAATCTAGAAAGATATACTTTCTCCTGATAAAGCAAATGATTGGCAATTGCTATTTCAACGTTGTTTCTGACAAATTCCATCAACTTAAGATCGTCACTATTGAAGCCACCTACTTTAGTGGAATCCACATTAACAGTCCCAAAGAACTCATCATTGATATAAATCGGTGCTGTTATGGTGGCCCTTATGAACTTGTCCTCATCGTCTTCAGAACTTATTTTAGGATAATCCCCCATCGAAAGCAGGTCATCAATTTTTGCGATTTCATCGAGACGTCCATTCGTCGCTTGATAAATAAATGATTCTTTGAGTGGAATCTTAAATCCAGTAATACTATCGACCCTGAAACCGCTTTGTGCCGACACTTCAAGGTATTCACCTTTTTTCAGTAACACTGTACCAAGTTTAGCACTCGGTATGGCTTCCATTGCCTTTGTGAGAATCATCTGGTAAAACAGGTCTATGTCACCAGTATTGACAACAGATTGGGACACATCCAGCATGGCATCTCTGAGTTTTAGAAATTTCTCAAGTTTCATTTTCTTTTCTGTGATGTCCATAAGGTTCAATAGCAAAAAAGTTTTTCCTTCGTAACTCACTAGTCTGCTCTTATAGTCCACCCAAATCCAGCTTCCATCTTTGCACCTAAGCCTGAATTCGTTCATATCATCATATTTTTTCCCTTTTAATGCTTTGCTGAGTCTGATGAAAAATTTATATTGCTGGTCAGTGGCAATCGTGTTTTGAAATCCTGATTTCATCAGGTCTTCCATATCATAACCTGTCATAGTAGTAAAAAGGTCATTGATATAAAGGACTTCATCAGCTGTCATTACAATTAATGGCGTCGCTATCAAATTACCAAGAATATTCAATTCATCAAGTGAAACCGTTTGAACTTCATTTCTCACGATAAGACCTTCCCTATGTATCATACTTTCTTTTATGTTATCAGAATAATCTGTAATCATCAACAAACTATTTAGGCAGAAAAGATTGATTTTGATAATTATCTATGTTATTATCTCATAGTACCCCCCCTGCAGCGGGGATAAAACGGATTATAGGAGGCACAATGGAAACATTATTGATACTGGTGGCCGTAGTGGTCGCATTTACAATTTACAAAAAACTGACCGCACCGAAAGTTACAATGATCACAAAAAATCAACTCAATGATTTGATGCTGGATAAGAAAAGTAAAAGATCTTATATAGATGTCAGAACTGCAGATGAATTCAACCAAAAGAAAATCAAAGGATTTAAAAACATTCCTCTTCAATCGCTCAGTAAAAGAACCAATGAGATCGATAAAACATTACCTGTTGTTTTGCTTTGCGCATCCGGTTCAAGAAGTATGCAAGCCGCAAGAATCCTTTCAAAACTTGGTTACAGTGATTTGATCAACGTGCGTGGTGGAATTGGCCATTAAAAATGAATGAACACAACAAATAAGCGACTCATATGAGCCGCTTTCTTTATGTGCTTTTTTAGCGAAATATGTTAAACTATAGTCATATATTTATTTTGAGGAGGTCTGTGAATGGATTTCACGCAATTTAAAACCAAACTTACAAGTCAATTCGAGAACAAAGCAAATGTTCCTGAAGTCTTTGAAGAACTTGAAGCCTCCTACCAGCAGTTGCTTGCGATGTCTGAACAACTTGAGCAATCGGAGAAGAAATACGCTTTATTGATCCAAAATATGAATGATATCGTATGGATCAGTAATCCTGATGGTACAATAATCTATATTAATCACTACGTCACGGAACTACTAGGCTACAATCGTGATGAAATGATTGGTCGACCACTTTATGCGTTCATGTGTCCACTCCATAATTATAAAAGTGGTCCCTGTCAAAACGTGGTGGCATTAATGGCTATACAAGATTTCGATCATGAGGAATTATGGATGTTGCATAAAGATGGCAATACCAGAAAAGTACTTGAAGTGAACAGCAAACGAGTATTTTGGAACGATGAAGTCGTTGAAATACAAGGAGTGGGTAGAGATATCACCGAGCGAATTCAAATCCAGAGAAAAATCAACAAACGCAATAAGCAAATGGATTTTATCAATGAACTCAGCATGGCCATCACCACAAATTTGTCACTCAATGACCTCGATGGTTTATTGAATGATATTTGCAAAAATATCGTCAATGTAATGCATGTACCATTATGCACCATAAGGCTAATCGAAGATGAATCTCTCCATTTAAAGTCTGTCTGTGGAAAGATCAAACATTTGGTCAATACTTCTCCTATGCCGATTATCGGATGGGAATCAGAAATCGCATTTAAAACCGGCGAACCAGTTGTGACACAATTAGATGCCATTACTAAAGATCATCTTCACTTCAACTCCATACTTAGAGAAAATAAAATTGAAACAGTCACAACGATTCCACTCATTGCAAATGAAAAACCATTAGGCGTTTTAATCATCAGTACGGATGAGAGTTATGACCAGGATTATGTAATGACCCTCTCCTCCATCGCCAACAATATAGCTTTCGCAATAGAAAAATCAAACTTATACAGAGATCTGAAGCAATTTTACGTCAAAATCATCACAACACTCGTTGCAGCTATTGAAGCAAAGGATACTTATACCCAAGGTCATTCTATGAGAGTTTCCAACTATGCAGTGAAAATTTCAAAGCAAATGGGGCTGAGTAAAGATGCCATTGAAGAAATTGAGATTGCTGGACTCTTGCATGATGTTGGGAAAATCGGTATAAGTGACACTATATTGACCAAACCTGGAAGATTGACTCAAGAAGAATATGAGGTCATCAAAAATCATCCGTTGATTGGTGCAAAGATTCTTGAGCCAATAGGACTTTCCGACAACATTATGTTTGCAGTCAAGCAGCATCATCTAAGATTTGATCTCACAGGGTATCCTCATACTCCTGATCTGGAACACATCACATTATACGCTAGAATCATTGGGGTCGCGGATGCACTGGATGCCATGACATCCAATCGTTCATATAAATCCATGATAACAACTGAACAAGCCATAGAAGAATTACTCGCCTATTCAGGTACACAGTTTTGTCCTGAAGTCGTTAATGCAACAGTGGATTATCTCAGCAAAGGCAGGTCATAAATAATGGATACAAAAACACTGATGCTCGCAAACATGGTCGGAAACATAACTGTCGTAGTTTTCATGTTGGCGTATAACAGAAACCATTTGAACAAAGTCAATCGGGAGCACTTCATCTCCCAAATCATGTTTGCCATGGCATTTATTTTCTTTGGCGCAGGTTATTTTTGGTATAGTTTTGATGCCTTATCCACTATCTTAGGCAATATCGGTATGATCTACGGTAGTGCTTACATTATGATTTCCATGATAAGATTTTGTGATCACATGACCGCATCACTCTATAAAAAAATTATTATATCCAGCTCGATCCTTGCGGTTTTTGCAACCACATTTCGAATTATACCGGACTTTTCCAATCTGAGAATCGGAATAGTAACACTAACAATTGCAGTTTATCTGACAGTTTCCAGTGTCTACTTGTTGAAAAACGAAAAAAAATCACACCTTCAATCCGTCATAGCGTACTCATTTCTCTTAGTGGCTCTGACGCATTATTATAGAACTTGGGAAGCTTTTGATTTTAGCAGACTATATACCATTGAAACACCTCACATCGGACATTCCCTAGTTATGATTGGCATGTACATCTATCTCATCATAAGCGGTTCAGGTGTGGTATTGATCTCTAAAGAGGCATCTGATGAAAAACTGTACAATGCAGCAACTTACGACGGGTTGACTGGATGCTTGAATCGACAGAGCATAGTGAGTATGGCTCAAGAGATCATAGACAATAATCAATCTTCTGATCAGGTGATTGCACTTGTCATGGTGGATATCGATCATTTTAAACTATTGAATGACGACTATGGTCATGATGTCGGTGATGAAATGCTCATCAGATTTACCAAAACCATTAAAGACAATTTGAAACCTGAAGATCTTTTGGGACGATATGGCGGAGATGAGTTCATTTTACTGATGCAAGATGAGACTTGCGATTTGATTCAATCCAGATGTGAAGCAATCAGGCACGCCATTGAAATCAGCGGTTATGAATCCATCTACTATACAGCAACTTTCGGAGTCGCTTGTTTGACATCCGATATTAAGTTTGATTTCGACCATTTTGCAAAAGTGGCCGATCATGCACTATATAAAGCAAAAGCTAAAAGTAGAAATGCAGTCTATGTTCAGGCTGTTGAAGCATAGAAGAGCCAAATAAAAAGCTGTAAACACTACAGCTTTTTTTCTTGCCACTAAATGATGAACCCTGCTGCGAGTACAAGAACCACTATGAATGGAGCAGGAATTTTTTTGGTGACTAAAAGGATCATCGTTGAAAGCGTCACAATCAGATTTTCAAGAGCAAACCCACTACGTTGCATCAACACGACTGCAGCTACTGCAATAAGTCCTCCCGCGACGGCATTTATTCCTCTGAGTGAAACCTTGATCCCTCGAATCTTCTTCAGATTTTCCCATATCGGATAAACAAAATAGATCAATAATAGTCCGGGTAAAAATATACCAATTCCGCCTACTATTGAACCCAAAACCTGATAGAATACACTTCCACCTCTAGTAGCCATACCTCCAGCATAAGCACTGAAGCTGAACATAGGACCTGGCAATCCTTGAACCAATCCATAACCAGTCAAAAATTCTTGTGCAGTCATGTATTGACGTACTTCAACAAGTTCACTGAACATGACTGGAACAACCACTTGACCCCCACCAAACACCAAGTAACCAAACCTATAGAAACTTTCAAAGATATGAAACAAACGATTATCCCATACAAGTGTCAAAATTACACCACCTATGGCCAAACTCAAAAATGCAATCAGATATTTCCATGGTGGATTAAGCTTCACTCGATTCCACAAATCCGCTTCAGCAGAATAAAAAACGCTCACAAAACCACCGATCATCAACACGACTGGAAAAATCCAGGGTGCTTTTATGAAATAAGTTGTCACCCCACCAAAAATCATTAATAGCAAAGTCATTCGATCAGTAATGACTTTTTTCCCAATTTTATATGTTGCAACAATGATGAATCCTACTGCCATAGGTCCGATGAATCTTAATCCATCACTTGAAACATCCATAATATCCAGAAACTGATATAAAAATGATAGAATAGTCATTGCGGTCAATACCGGGAGTGCCCAAACAATCATTGTCAGGAAAGCAAGCATCGGTCCTCCTGTCTTATATCCCATTGAGACAATAGCTTGAGTACTTGTAGGTCCAGGTAAAATACTACACAAAGCGACGAGCTCCACCATTTCTTCTTCTGTCAGATATTTTTTCTTTGTTACCATTTGATCGATAAACACACCAAAGTGAGCTTCAGGGCCGCCATAAGCACCAAGAGAGCATATAAAAACATCTTTTAGGAAGTCCTTCGTTTGAATATCATGTTTAACTGCCATAAACCATCTCTCCTTTCAAAGCTTGAGTATATAGAATTCAGATTATTGGGTATATATAAGATGTAGTCAAATGTTGATTGGAGGTTCATATGAAAAGCATTAAGAAACAACTGATAAAATTGATCATCGTGATACCATTGTTGCTTATTATCCTAATATCACCTGGGGTCAATATCATCACAGACTATTTATGGTTCGACTCCATTGATTTGAGCAGTGTTTTTATGGTGAGAATTTTGACAAAATTATACATTTTCATACCTCTTTGGATTTTCTTCGGAGGTTTTCTATTAGTATATTTGAGACATCTTAATAAATCTTATAACCATCTGTCAAACTTCAATTATAAAAAATTTATAACACCGATAAGCCTCATCCTTGGAGCATTGATTGCCCTTACTGTGAGTGGTGGTATTTGGTTTGATTATCTAAAACTAGTCAATCAGGAATCATTTGGTAAGGTAGACCCAATTTTTGGCATGGACATCAGTTTTTACTTCTTTATCTTGCCATTTGTGAAGGAAATCATTCAAATCCTTTTAACATTTTTGGGCTTTGTCCTTATAGGTACCACTTTTATCGAGTTAATATTCAGCGATCAGATAAAAATCGCTGACGAATCACTAAGAGAAAGTCCGTCTGAATTTGTATCTAGAAATCTCAACAAAAAATTCTTTGTCCGTCTACTGAGCAAAACTAAATATTTGGTCATGTTATTGTTCTTACTGATAGGAGCACATTTCTTTTTAAAAACCTATGACTTGCTTTATTCGGACAGAGGGATTACTTTTGGTGCGGGTTACACAGATATCAATGTAACTCTTTGGGCATACAGGGCGTATACTCTTGTAGCGATACTTGCTGCAATCGCTACGTTTTTCGCTTCAAAAAAGAAAAAATTCCTCTACTTCGCATCAGGACCAATCGCAATAATTGCCTTAACCATAATTTTCAGTCTAACGGCGTCATTTGTACAAAAGTTGGTTGTCGAGCCCGATGAAATTTCAAAAGAAAGGGAGTACCTCGTCAACAATATTGAGTTCACTCAAAAAGCTTACAATTTGGACAAGGTGGATTTAGTGGAATATCCATACGAGGAAACTCTAGATTATGACAAAATTCAGAGAAACACTGAAACCATAAGTAATATAAGAATCAATGACGAACGACCTCTCAACCAGACTTTTAACCAAATACAAAGCATAAGACTCTACTATGACTTCTACGATATCGATATTGATCGATATTATATTGATGGTGAATATACTCAAGTTTTCATATCAGCAAGAGAACTTGATCAATACAAATTAGATAACAAGGCTATGACTTGGATCAATCAGTTTCTAAAATACACACATGGATATGGAATCGTCATGTCACCGGTGAATCGTGTCACTAATGAAGGTCAACCTGAACTGTTGTTTAAAAACATCCCTCCCATCACCACAACCGATTTGGTTTTAAACCGTCCAGAAATTTATTTTGGTGAGCAAACTGAAAAATATATCATAGTCAACACTGATGAAAAAGAGTTTGATTATCCAAGTGGCTCAGATAATGTCGAGACCATGTATTCAGGTGATGCTGGAATCACGCTCGGTACAATGAACAAATTATTGTTCTCAATTAAAGAAAGAAGTATGAAGCTTCTGGTATCCAACAACATAAATTCTGAAAGTAAAATCATAATCAACAGAAAAATACTGGATCGAGTAAATGAAATAGCACCATTTTTGGAATATGACTCTAATCCTTATATCGTTTTAAGCGGTGAGGATGGGAAACTCTACTGGATCATAGATGCATATGCCACTTCAATGGCTTACCCTTATTCCCAAACATTCAATTTTAACGGAAAAACTCTGAACTACATTCGAAATTCAGTCAAAGTAGTCATAGACGCTTATGATGGTACTACCAAATTTTATATCTATGATGAGAATGATCCTCTGATTTCAACTTATTCAAACATATATAAGGATCTTTTTGAACCCAAATCAGAATTTCCGGTGGACCTACTCGCCCATACCAGATACCCTCAAGATTATTTTGATCTTCAATCCAGGGTTTTCATGAAATATCATGTTGATAATCCGGTTGTCTTCTACAATGGCGAGGACGTTTGGGATATTGCCACCGAAAAATATATGGGTGATGTCCAAACCATTCAGTCCAATTACGTGATGTTCAAAATTGACGAAAAAGCAGAATTTGCTCTAATTCTTCCATATACACCAAAGGGCAAGCCAAATATGACTTCCCTACTTGTTGCAAGAAATGATGAACCAAACTATGGAAAAGTGTTCTTATACAGATTCCCTAAAGATAAGACCATACAAGGTCCAATTATGATTGAGTCTCGAATCGATCAGGATTCAGTCATTTCCCCACAATTCACACTATGGGGGCAACAGGGTTCGAGCGTTCTAAGAGGAAATGTCATAGTAGTACCAATAGAAAATTCACTGCTTTACGTCGAGCCGATTTACATCATATCCGACAATGAGGATTCACTCCCAGAAATGAAACGAGTCATTTTGGTATATAATGATACATTTATCATGGAACAGACTCTCGAACTCGGACTCAAGAGACTATTTGGTGAAATGGACGACACGCCTACAGGTGCTGAAGCTGGTAGTCTCGAGGAACTGCTGGATGAGATCACAGAAAAATTCAACTTAACTAAAGAATCACTCGATGAACTTGAATTACTCATAAAAGAACTGGAAGAAAAAATCAAATAACGAAAAATATGCGACAATGTGGTATAATTCATTCATCGACAAAAGTCGCAAAGGAGAAATTTATGCAAAACTACAAGATGAAAATTGCCTATGACGGTAGAAATTATATGGGCTTTTCCCCTAAAAAGGATAAACCTGAAAAAAGTATTCAGGGTAAACTGGAGATGATCCTTGAGAAGCTTTATGGTCAACACGTGGAAGTGATCGGAGCAGTCAATACCGATGCTGGTGTTCATGCGAAAGCTCAAATCGTGAATTTTAATGCAAAGGATGACAGTTTGGATTCTGCAGGTCTTTTCGAATATTTTGAAAAATATTTGCCGGATGACATCATTGTACTGAGTGTTGAACCCGTTGATGAGAGGTTCCATAGCAAGTACTTGGTTGAGAGCATCACTTATGAATATAGACTATGGAAGCTTGATGCACCTAATCGTCCACTTTTTGAAAGAAAACAAGTCAATGTCATGGCTCAAAAGTTAAATGTCCCCAAAATGAAGCAAGCAGCTGAAGAATTGATTGGAGTTGCGGACTTTTCACCTTTCACAACCAATAAAAAAGTCAAAAATCCTATTAAAGAAATTAAATCCGTGGACATCACAGAAACTGACCATGAAATCATTTTCACAATGACTGCAAACGGTTTTCTTCTGAACATGGAACGACTAATTGTAGGGACAATTATTCAAGTTGGACTCAATCAGCTTCCCGTCAATACAATCTCAAACGCTTTGACAACCAAACACGAGAAATATATCGGTCATAAGGCAATGTCTGATGCGCTTTGTCTGATCAGTGTCAATTATTGACTCCTATAAAAAAAAGGTGCGAAAATTTAATTTTTTCGCACCTTTTTTATTTTGATTTTACATTAAGTAAACTCAATTCAGTCTATAAATAAATTCTTCGATTTCTGTTCCACGTGCATTTGCATAGCTTAGTTCAGAACCAATTTTGACAAAGCCGGATTTTTCTAAAACCCGTAAGGATTTTGTATTGTCAAACGCTACTCTACCATAAATTGGACGGCTCTTCTCTAAACGCAAGAATGCTTCGACAGCTTTTGATGCAACGCCCCTGCCCCAGTATCTTTTTCCTATCCAATAAGTAATCTCCGATTCCCCATCCATTTCATACTTTGCGACAGTTCCAGCAATCTCATCATTGTAGATGATTGTTCTCATATGGACTGTTTCATCACTCAAAAGCCTTGTCCATTTT
>Ga0255398_1045_pt1 | contig 17581 bp, 18 predicted proteins | sample ANMaggSeSYBR01K3_FD_182119 | JGI IMG/M metagenome (GOLD analysis project Ga0255398, IMG submission 182119) | Sediment cell enrichment communities from methane seep in Santa Monica Basin, California, United Staets - ANME aggregate JGI... | ecosystem: Environmental > Aquatic > Marine > Cold seeps >...
GTACGGCGGAAACGGCAATTATTTATTTTCGTTGTAAAAATCAACGGAAAATGCAACGAAAAAATTTGCGTTGCAAAACACTCTTTTTAAAATAGTAAGTGCGTATGCAAGGAGAAGTCCCCGAGATCAAATGTTATAGTATGCATCGTTGTACAACGATAATATTTGAATGACTGCAAAGGAAAATGGACTGTTATGTAAGAATTTGTAATATAATATATACAAATCATCGTACCAGTTCCAAGAGGCAAATGTGGGAATAACTTACTCCTTACAGAGCCCTGACCACCCCATTGCATTGACCAATGATCACAGTCAAAATAGTACTGAATGCCATCGGCATTCCTTCAACATATTATTTTACACTACTTGAACTATTTGGAGCGACACGACAAATCCGTGATGGCAGTCCCAGCCATTGACATATTGCCGTTGTCGCTAGATGATTTGAGTGATTTACGTGATGAACTAAGAAATCAAGTGAATGGTTTTTACAAATAAACCGGAGTTTAGAATGATTAAAATAACTACTACAGAACAGTTAGCAGGTGTGAGGTTGGTGGGGGATTATGAGGACCTCTATCAATTAGTGGATGCTGCACTATATGAGTCTAAAGAAGCAGGTAAGAATCTTGTGACGGTTAAGTTGGGTTGAGATATTGAATGTAGATCTCACAGCGTTGTATAAAGTATATACAAGAGGAGGCATTATGGGGACCGTATTAACAAGATATGATAGTATTATTTTGGGACTTGATGAAGCGATTAGAATTAATAAAGACGAATTGATAGGACGAAGAGTAAATGTCGAAATCTCTCCAGACAAAAAAAGAACGCATGACTGAATCACACGTTATGAAGGGGAAATGAGGTTTTTATTGCTGATTTATGATAGTTTCGATTTTAGAAACGGTTTGAGTAGCATCAACTTATAAACAAAGTATACATCAACAATGTAAGTATAAGACTTTGTTTGTGTTAAATGAAAGTTAAATATGAAAAATCTTCATCCGACCTTTCTCCTTCACATGATCGAATATGACCAGCACTTAGTGTATCTAAAAAAGATAACAAGGAGGATTACAATGATAAATCTAAAAAGATTATGGCATGATTGGCTAATTGCATTTATTCCAATTGTATCTGTATCACTATTGGTTTATATATTTATCATCAATCCAAATGCGAAAATTGAGTTGAGCAGTTCTGATGAGGTTAATATGATATACAGTGGTTTAAATGCTTCGAGATTTCGATTTGGCATAATTATGTCAGTATTGATCAGTTCGTCTTTATCTTTTATCTGTGCAGTGGTATATGACATTTATAAACTCAAATATATGATGCCAACGAAGGTACCTGCAAAATTAAAGTCTAAATACATAAGGAATCAGACCAGTTTTCGATCAGCTTTGATTTCGACGGTTTTCGAATTGAATTTTGAACTTGAGAATAATGAAATAAAACAATTTACCGTGACACCAGAGCAATTCTCTTTAGTCTTTGAAAATAATAAAGGCGTTTTGACTTATAAGGAACATTCAAAATCATTATTTCTTGGTTTTGAAGTGCTTGAGATTAACGGGTGATGATAATGCGGTACACCTCTAAGTTTAATTTGCGGTTAATTGACGTCTTGCTGTCGTAGACACCATAAGGAATTTTGTCTATAATGAGTTCAAAACATATGAAGATGAGGAAGAGTGAAGTTATGAAAATTGACTCAGATAAGGTGAAAACTTTAAGGTTAAGTAAGAATTGGTCGCAAGAGCAACTTAGTGAGACATGTAATTTGAGCCTTCGGACTATACAACGCGTTGAAAATGGAAGTAATATATCCTTGGAGTCTCTTAAATTGCTAGCAACAGCTTTGGGAGTTGATCCAAGTGAGCTGATGATCCAAGAAAAACAGAAACCTACAACGCCAATTGAGGCTGTTAAAATGGTTTTTATGGAGTTCGCCGACTTTTCAGGCAAAGCATCACGCTATGAATATTGGTGGTTTCTCCTTTTTATGGTTCTAGTAATGGCTGTAGCTACTCTCATTCATGAAAAATTAAATCAAATTGTTGCGATTTTGTTCTTAGTGCCATTTCTCTCAGTAGGAGCTCGGAGATTAAACGATGTCGGTCGCAGTGTTTGGTGGCAATTATTTTTATTGGTGCCATTTGGACAGATTATTGTGCTGTATATGATGTCTGAAAAAGTTAAGATAACAGAGGGTGAATCAAACAAGGTTAACAAGGAATGAAATGTGATAATCTTACGATTGGATGTATAGCAAGCTTCAAAATTTAATTGTATAATAGTTTTATGAGTTATAAAAATTTAAATCCGGTTATTAAAAAATTCATAGTTGTGGTATTTATGTACGGTCTTACCTCCGCTTCTTTCAATGGTTTTTTTGGAATTTATGTTAAAGAGCTGGGTTATTCAGAAAGTGTTGTTGGGTCTATTTTATCTCTTAGGCGCTTTTCTGTAGGGATTTGTGCTTTTTTAATTGCTGCACTTGCCCAGCGAATTGGTCACAAAAGAAGCTTAATTATGGGTCTTTTTATTGTGGGCATCAGTAGCATAGCTATAGTTTCTGTAGAAACCATTTTACCTATGCAAATGATTGCAATTATTTTTGGGTTTGGTCAAGCAGCCATGCTTACTGTTGAATCTCCATTTATTTATGCTCAAGCTGATGATGCCGAACGTGTGCATGCATTTTCTCTTACTTTTGCAACTCGAAATGCTGCTTTTATGACGGGCTCTTTGCTTACCGGAGTTTTGTCAGATTTCTTCTCTACAAAATATGGGGATGGTGCAGTTTCTATTCGCTACGCCTTGATTTCGATCAGCTTGATGAGCTTGCTGGCCATTCTTCCCCTGAGCAAATTAAAGCCAAGGCACATGGCCCCCACTAAAAAACTGGATTTCTATGAATTTAAAGGTTTTTTCACAAAAATTAACGTTTTGTTTCTCTTATATACAGGCATGATTGGACTTGGCGCAGGTCTAATTGTACCTTTTTTTGGTGTTTATTTAAAATACATGTTGGACACAACAGAAAGCCTTGTTGGTTTGATTTTAAGCTTTGCTCAACTGGGGACTGTAATAGGGGGCCTCAGTGTTCCTTATCTCAGTGGTAAATTTGGAAATTATAAAATCATCGTCATTACTCAGTTGCTGAGTATCCCTTTGTTGATTGTCATTGGTTTTCCTCAAGGCCTAATTGTAGTTGCCATAGCGTTTTTTCTTAGAAGCTCACTGATGAATATGGGTCAACCCCTAATTAGAAATATCTCTATGAAGATCATTGAAGACCACCATAGACCTCTGATGAGTGCCATGCGTGCCATGTTAAACAATTTTTCGAGAGCTATGGGTATTTTGATAGGGGGCTGGATTATGACTAATTACACTTATAATACGCCTTACGCCTTTACTATTTTGTTTTATATCATTGGAACATTGATTTTCTTCAGTATTTTCAAAAATGAAATTGTCTCTGAAAGCAAATCGTTTTAAATCAGTAATATCTGGTAAGCGGATGTTAATGGAATATAGCTGGATTGAAAGGATTGAACTAATACACTAAAAAAGCTACTGAAAATAAATTCAGTAGCTTTTTTAGTGTATATATTTCAAAAAATCAAAGTCATTCTATTCTTGCCTTGTTGCTTTGATTCATACATGGCATCATCCGCTCTTTTTAAAACATCGTTGTAATCATGGTCGGTATCCTTGAAAAATGAAAAGCCAATTGATATGGTTAAAGGAATTTGTTGATTTTGAATTCGAATATCTGTGCTGGAGATCTGCTCTAATATTTTTTCACCAAATTCTGATAAATGTTCTTCCTTTAATCCCGGGAATATCCCCACAAACTCATCACCACCCCATCGGATTAACTGATCAGAATTTCTAATAATTTTGTTCATTGTCTGTACAACTTCAAGTAGGACCATATCACCCACTTTATGACCGTAGTGATCATTGATGACTTTAAAATCGTCAATATCAAACATCATAATCGCAGCATTTTCGCTAGTTGATTTGAATGCTTTGAACGAAGTACTTAAACCAAGTTGACCGGATCGTCTGCTAGAGGCTCTAGTAAGTGAATCTATATTCATTTCTTTTTCTAGGGATTGAGTTGAATTCGATAAATGTTTTTTTTCGAAAAAATAGAGTACGATAAATCCAATCAATAAAACAACAAAAATATAGCTTAAGACTTTTATGATGGATACGCTTGATAAATCTTGTATTTCTTTATTAGTCATTTCAGTATAAGCATCAATATCATCCAAATGTACTCCCATTGCTATAATCCAGTTGTAGTCTTTGTAATGCTTCGCATATGTTATTTTTTGAGAAACTAAAGCGCTATCTAACTTTTTAAAATAATAAGTAAAAAAAATCTCACCATGTTCCTTTATGCCTTCTAGTTCTTCTAAGTAAGGTAAGTTACCCTTAATATCTTCCATATCTGTTGACAAAAAATTGCCTTCGGTGTCTTTCAAATTTGGATGGACCCGTCTGATTGCATAGTCTTTTCCACCATCATAATTGAGGATTTCATTCACCCAAACATAGGAATCACTTGAATACTTCCTATTGCGAATTGCATCTCCTATTTCAGTTTTTACTAATGCATCAATATATGATTTCCTAACACCAAAAACAGCACTTACATGATTATTGGTAACGACAGAGCTAGAAATCAGTAAATAATCCAGATCATTTATTGCAATGTCTAAGTTTTCCACCTTAAGATCAGGTGTACTATACAAAATTTTATGAGTAGCTTCGTCCCATAATAAAGCTGTCCACATATTAAGATTTGAATCATTACTGAACGTATCAATAAAGAACTGAATAAATTCTTCATGGGATAGATCCAGTTCATCCTCTAATCGCCTTAAACGAGATTCTGTATTTTTTGTATAATTGCTGTACTTAGTTGCTCTTAATCCATCTATTTCTAAAATGATATTGTCTACAGTATCTTTCAAAAAATCTTTTCTCAAATTGATTATGGTTTTTTCGGTTTGCTGCAAGTATATTTTTTGGGTCATTTCATGAGATAATAGATGTAAGTAAATTACAATTAAGCAAACAATAATAGGGACAACAAATACGATTAACCTAGATTTCTTCTTCAATGTATTTCTCCTCAATACTTTTCATATTATTAGATGGTATAAAATATATTCTATCATAATTGCTAAAAAATGATTTATTATTTTTTTAATTTCCACTCACCGTACCAGGTAAACAACAGGCGGTTCCGGAAAACTTCATTCTTTCCATAAATGAAGTTATGATTTGAGAAGAATATTTTTTTTGACTCAGAAGTTGCATATGTAGTTTTTATATGAAAAATGTTATGATTTTAGTAAGAAATAAAACCAAACCTAATACAAATAAATTATACGAGGAGACCAACTATGAAATATTCGATGTTACACACTTGTTTGCGCGTTATGGACCTTGAAAAATCTTTAGCGTTTTATAAAAATGCCCTTGGGTTTAGAGAAACCAAGCGTAGAGATTTTCCAGATCATGAATTTACTCTGGTTTTTTTGACGGATGAATCTGGGCATTATGAAATTGAACTTACTTTCAATTACAATCCAGAAAAACCTTATGTTATCGGCAATGGCTTCAGTCACCTAGCGGTAGGCACATCTGATTTAGAGGCATCACACAAAAGCCATGAGCTAATGGGGTATAAGGTCAGCAAACTAATGGGACTTCCTGGAGAAGAACCAAGATACTATTTTGTAACTGACCCAGATGGTTATGAAGTTGAAGTTATTAGAAGAGCTTAGAATCGAGATTACATGATATCATAGGGCATCAAAAGGAGGAGAAAATTGAAATTAATTTCATGGAATATTGATTCGTTGAATGCAGCTTTGACAAGTGATTCAAATAGAGCTGTGTTAACGAGACAGGTTATGGATACTATAATGGAGATGGATGCAGATGTAATTGCACTTCAAGAGACGAAATTACCCGTTGGCGGCCCAAGCAAAAAGCATATGGAGTATTTAGCAGAACATTATAAAGGGTACTCCTACGTCTGGAGAACGTCTCAGGAACCTGCTAGAAAAGGTTATGCAGGGACCATGTTTTTGTATAAAAAGCAGTACTCTCCAGTGGTTTCTTATCCTAGTATTGATGCTCCAGAACCAATGGATTCAGAAGGAAGAATTATCACGCTGGATTTTGGATCATTTTACGTCACACAAGTATATACACCCAATGCGGGTGATGGTCTGAAAAGACTAAAAGAAAGACAAGTTTGGGATGAAAAGTATGCTGAATATCTTCATTGCCTAGATAGTGAAAAACCTGTCTTGGCGACTGGAGACTATAATGTAGCTCATAAAGAGATTGACTTAGCGCATCCAAATAACAATCACGAGTCACCAGGATTTACAGATGAAGAACGCGAAGGCTTTACTAATCTGCTAGACAAAGGATTTACAGATACTTTTAGACACTTGCATGGCGATTTGTCAGGGGTTTATACTTGGTGGGGACAAAGGGTAAAAACAAGTAAAATCAATAACTCCGGCTGGAGAATTGATTATTGGCTAGTGAGTAACCGACTTGCTGACAAAGTTGTTAAATCCGAGATGATAGACTCTGGAGAAAGACAAGATCATACACCGATATTGCTCGAAATTGACATTGAACACGAGTAGAATTAATGTGAAAAAGACCTCTTAGATATTTCGAAGAGGTCTTTTATTTAAATTTCTCATGTATGAACGATTATTGATCAGCCTTTATCGCATAATAGTTATATGAAGCTATAATTATAAATAAAAATAGTGATACTATGAACACAGGGAAAGTCCCGATAAATCCTGTAATTTTCAGTAAAATTGATAATATTACCATCACCAAAGCAGCATTTTTAACAAATTGGAACGATTTAAACCCAGATTCATAAATTTTAAGCTTCTCCGCTTCATCACAACTTTCAAGAAAGTCTTTCTGGAATTTCAAGGATGTTGGATCGCCTTTGAGACGATTATCATATTTCTGCATTAGTTTAACTGCTAAGATCTCAGTGGTTGAGCAGCCAATAGCAATTATCATAAACAATACCGTCTTCGCTAAGAAATAGGGTGCATCAACATCAAAGCTCATCCCATACATCATAAAGTTTAAGACCAATAATATGTTATTGTAAGCCATAGCTTTGTTAGAATACTTTTGAGCTTCCTTCTCTAATGTATCAAGAGCTTCATCTTCTAATCCTTCTGCTTTTGATAAAAGTTTCTTTCCTTTTGTAAAGTTGATTACGGTAGGTATAAATAATGCGAGTGTTACAGCTATAGTGATATAAAAACTGTAAGTCATCAAATAATCCGCGAGTGTTGGTAATATCTGATTATTTATGATCTCTTTACCAGCTTCTAATCCCAGAGTAAGACCTGCACCGACTATACCTCCAATAATCAAAAAGATTACCATTTTTAATATTAATTTCTTATTCATTTATTTTGTCCTCCTCGTATTCAAACATTTCTTCAACGGTTGTATTAAAAATTTTTGCTAACTTTAGAACCAATGTGATAGATGGATTATACTCACCACGCTCGATAGAACTGATGGTCTGTCGTGAAACCCCAGTGAGTTGTCCAAGTTCTCCCTGGTTAATCCCTAACTTTGCTCTTTGTACTTTTAATGTATTGGTTAGTGGCATATTCTCCTCCCATATTTGACAAGTAATAAGTTCTTTATGACAATTATTATTTTCAAATTGACAAATATGTTTGTCATAAATACAGCATACCACTGACAAGTTTAGTTGTCAATTGGTTTTTAATCGATATTAATTTATGAAGAAAATGATTTGACGGAAAAAGAATATCAAAAAATTAAACTGACTTGTATTCTACCACCATCTGTGATAGAACTGTGTTAGATGTGGCAGAAACTGAAAGGAGTGGTGGCATTTGTAAATACAAACGGTGACGCGATATATATTGGCGTTAAAGATGATGGTGAAATACAAAAATTGAAATGTGAGAAATGGTGAAAATAGTACCAGGTTTTCAACCATTACTTTGATGCTTATTTCGAATCTGAGAGACGCGTGCAAAGAGGTTGCAGATACCATGATCGCCAAGTTGGAGTTGGTTAAGTCCAAGTCTCAAGAAACGATTGATCAACTGATCAATAAAATCGAGCAAGAAATCTGGTTTTTGTAAAAACTATAAAAAACTGCTTCAAACAAGTAAGATTTGGGGGTTATTATGTTTAAAATCAAATCAAATTTTAATCAAACCAACAAAGGGCCTATGATCATCATTATTTTTATCTTATTATGTTTTTATGGGTTTACAATGTCGAGATTCTTAGCCGCGGGTCCTTCGGAGGGTTTTAGTAGGGAAGTTGAGATTGGTGTAGTTCATTCGGGAGAAAAAAACTATATAGATAGTCATGTAAATACTTTAGTTCTATCAGATGAGGAAATACTCATCACTGCAGTTGATGATCAAAAGGTCAAGTTTTATAAAGTATCCAGATTGGGAAAAGTCATTGAAGAAGATGTCCTTGATTTGAACTTATTCCATGCAAGGGAGATTTCAACCAGTATAAACCAAGAAGGCATCCTTACACTTGTATACCTTGACGACGATTTACATAAGGTTTTAATTGATTTAGATACCCTTGAATTCAAGCAGACAAAACTGGCAGAAGATGTGGAATTATATTTGAAATATGGCCAAGCCATTGTATTTCAGCGTGATTCTAATCTTTATGGTATGAATGTTGAAGACCCCGGTAAAGTCATACCTTTACTGGAAGGACCTATAAAATCATATGCGCTGGATCAAGACGAAAGCACAGGCATATACCATTTGATGGCTACTGTAAGAAATGCCAATGAAGTGGATCTTGTATATGTTCAGTTCAATGAAGCTTTAGAGGTTGAAAAAAACTTTCTTATAGAAGAAGGCTCAACAAATACCTATATAAAATTTATTCGAGATCTCCACGTTGAAGGGGACGTTGTGACCGGAATCTTTGTTTGGACGGATCGTATATATGGTGAAAACAATCTGACTGTTCACCAGTACGACATTCGCACATCCAAAAAGTTAACAGATTACCGCCGAACATTTTCTATACATGACAGTCTACCTACAATCCTTGATGTACAAGATGATCAAGTAAAAATATTGCTTCAAGAAAGTGTACATTATGGTGTAAACTGCGTAGAGGTTCTTGTGTCTGAAGATCAAGAAACCCAAATTAAACCGCTGACAAAAACAAAGAGTTTAAGTCTAAGTTCAAGTTACTTTGAATTTGGTGATGATCAGGGACTGGTATTTTTTGACTTAATGGATAACAAAAAGATCATATATTTTGCATCATCCAATCAAGACCTTGTTGAAAAGACAACAAAGGTTCTAACCATTAATCCCATTAGAATTATTGGCATATTTCTTATTGTAGTAGTTTTAGCTGCTTTATTCAGTATTGTTTATTATGTCTTGGCTGTTGGTTTTCTTCCTTTTCTGTTTCTTATAGTAATGAATAAGTTTTTACCGGATTTTAAGAACAAGGAATATGTTAAAAGCCTTGTGAGTGCAATCCTGCACATGGGTTTAAAGTTATCACTTATTTATTATATTATTCATGTGATGGGGACGTATGTTCTAAGGCCTCCTATAATTGGTAATGAACCTTACATTTATATGTTTATGGTATTTACAAGTATAATTTCTTATTATTTGATGGTGCGCCACTATCGTCTGAACCGAGAATTTGAGAAAACAATAACACAATCTTATTTACATTTTTTATTCTATGAATACATTATTTTAACTTTGGTCGTATTTATTTATATTGTAACCAATATGGTTATTGGTAAGATTTAGACTATATGAGAAACTTCGTTTTACAATTATTGGTGGTTGATTGTGATGACGAGGTTTCCCTTTTTGTGACCCGATTCCACATATTTATGGGCATTGACAATATCTTCAAGTGGAAGAGTTTTATCAATAAAAGTTGATAAGAGACCTGCTTCCACCATGTCCTTCAATTCATTTAAATCCTTAGCACTATGATTGGCTGAATCAAAGTATACTTTTTTCCCGCCCAATCTATTAATTTTTTTACCTTTTCTCTTTTGTTTTGAACTAGGGTTAGCAATGATGTATGAACCATATTCATTTAAAGAATCCAAACTTCTCGAAAAATCACTTTTGCCTACAACATCAAAAATAACATCATATGTTTCACCATTTTTGGTGAAATCTTCTTTAGAATAATCAATTGTTTTAAATGCACCAACATTTGATAGAAATTTTAGTTTTTCAGTACTGTCTACCGCAGTTACTATGGCACCTGAATGATTAGCCAATTGAATGACCATAGTACCAATACTCCCTCCGGCTCCATTGACTAAGAGCTTTTGTCCTTTTTTAAGATTAACTTTTTTAAGAAAATGTATGGCCTCTAATCCACCTACTGGAATGGATGCTGCTTCCTCAAAAGAAAAATTAGTGGGTTTCAAAGCAACAGAGCCTGTTTTAGGAAGCTCTGGCATACAGATATATTCACTATAGGCCCCTAAATTAAAACCAGTACTGGCAAAGACAGGATCCCCAACTTTAAATAGGGACACATCCTTTCCTATAGCCTCAATAACTCCTGATAATTCCTGGCCCAATACTTTTCCCTTGGGTCTCAATAAACCGAAGACCAATCGAATGATCAATTTAAAGGGAAAAGGAAACTTTAAACCCCTGAGTTCGCAATCTCCAGCACTTACACTTGTGGCATGTATTTTAACTAATATTTCATGATCTTTAACTTGTGGCTTTTCTTTTATTGAAAGTTTTAAAACCTCAGGTCCACCATATCTTGTCCATTCAACATATTTCATTTTATGATCCTTTCTTTTAGTCTTCCCACAAGGGGTTGAATTCATAGAGTTTAGAGGGGCGATGACCGGCATCTGAAGTGAACTGAGATGTCTCAGATACCATCTTGGATATCTTTCTCCTGAAATTTGCCTTCAAAAGTTTCTTGTTCAAAATAACTTCAAATGAATTTTGCAGCTCTGTTAAAGTAAATAAATCTGGCATCATGTGAAATATAATATCCGAACTTTCTAGTTTGTTTCTTAAAGAAGAAATGCCATTTTGGATGATCAATGCATGATCAAAAGACAAATCACCCTTAGATTCAATGGTATGATTATAAGAGACATGTTTGCCACTAACAACTCTGGAGGCTTTTATTTCCGTCATTAAATTTATGGCATCGTTCTTTAAATATAACCGGATATATTCATTGTCAATGAAGCCAATTTTGTTAAAAAGGCGCTCTTTTTTATAGACATCATATTCAACTTCAAACCACCTGGCTTCTTCAGCATCTGTTCCTGGATTCAAATCAATTTCATTCGAATTAACCAGCGACATGAATGAAGTGCTAATGATTCTTCCTCTTGGATCCCTGTCTACATCACCATAAGTATGGAGTTGTTCTAAATAGGCGTTGTTGACATTGGTCTCTTCTTTTAGTTCCCTATAAGCGGCGGCTTCTATACTTTCATCCATTCTGACAAAACCACCAGGTAATGCCCATTTGCCTATGAATGGATGCTCCTTTCTTTTGATCAACAAGACCTTTAATGATTTATTTGCCAATTTTCTATAATTATCAACCTTATTCTCAGATATAGTAAGCAGTAGTATATCCACTGTTAAAGAAGGCTGATCGAATTTACTTATGTCATATTCCCTTAAAAAATCTTCCTCAGTCAAGCCCAGTGCATCTAATTTTTTACTCATTCTCACACCTCTTTTATTCATACAAATTTTCATTTACATACTTATAACAACATTACCCTTTTTGTGACCTTTTTCAACATACTCGTGGGCTTGTCTTATTTCTTCAAGCTTAAAGATCTTATCAATGACCGGTTTAATAGCACCAGATTCAGCAAGTCCTCTAAGATAATCAAGGTTTTCCTTGGTTTCTTTACATATTCCACAAACAACTTTTCTTTTACCAAGTAATGAAGTCCACAGCATTTGAAAGATTTGAGTGTAACCAAATACTGTTAGCAGATAATGACCATCTTCAGTCAAAATATTTTTACAATCTCTATACCGACTCTTTCCCAAGGTATCAAATATTATGTCGTATACGTTACCTTTCTTAGTAAAGTCTTCATTGGTATAATCCACAACAAAATCGGCACCAAGTGATTTTACTAAATCAATGTTCTTAGTACTGCATACGCCTGTAACCTCAGCTCCGAAATATTTTGCAAGCTGAACGGCAAATGTGCCGACAGCACCAGATGCGCCATTGATCAATATCTTTTGACCTTTTTTTATGTTAGCCTTCCTTAGGAAATACAAAGCAGTAGAAGCACCAAATGGAATTGAAGTTGCCTCTTCATATGTTAAATTACTAGGCATTTGAGTAAATAAACCCTCTTCAGAAATACTTCTATATTCGACGTAAGTCCCCGTTCCTGTTAAACCAAATATTTTATCTCCAACATTAAATTTGTGGACATTTTTACCGATGGCCTCTACTTCACCAGCCAAGTCAAAGCCAAGCATGTTTTTTTTAGGTTTAAACAAACCAATGGAAAACTTAGAGATTGGCCATAAAGGCAATGATTTTCTTGTACCTCTTCTTTGCCTGACATCTCCCGATGTTACTGTCGTTGCATGAATATTAATTAATATTTCATGATCCTTTACCTCTGGTTTATCTATGGTATTCATTTGAAGAACTTCAGGCGAACCGTATTTTGAATAAGTTACAACTTTCATTATAGATCTCCTTTCCGGAATTCTTAGTATTTAATTGATAATATCATTATAGTACTAACAAGTTTGAGCATCAACTCTTTTTTTCGTGTTTTTTTGTATAACTATTGGGTACAAACATTTATGCAATGACGTGGAATTCAACTGTATTATGGGAGGATAAGATTATGAAGAGGAAAATTTACTGTTTGGTTCTTTCACTGATTTTGATCATTCAGATATTTTCAGTGAGTGCATTTGCAGAAGGCCCAGAGCAATATCTCATTCAATCGGGTGATGTGCTTTGGAGAATCGCAGAAAAATTTGGAATGACGTGGAATGAATTGGCTGAGTATAATCATTTGGAAAATCCAAATTTGATTTACGCAGGTGATACATTGCTGATCCCTACAGAAACTGAACCTGAACCAGATCTATCGGCTAACAAACCTGTATCTTTACAGATTCTACATACCAATGATCATCACAGCCATTTTGAGAGTTCTCCATATGACCTTGTATTTGATGGAGTAACAACTAGAGTAAATATAGGTGGATTCTCTAGTCTAGCTACTATTATTGAAGAAAATCGAGATGAAAATACTTTGGTACTGAATAGTGGTGAGTTAAACGGCACACTCTATTTCTCACTATTTAAAGGCATGGTGGACTTTGAAGTATTTAACGAACTAGGGCTCGATGCTTATGCACTTGGAAATCATGAGTTTGATGAAGGCGATGGAAGACTTGCTGAATTGATTGAGGTGGCAAACTTCCCGATTGTTTCATCCAATATGCAACCTATGGAAGCCAGTCCGCTTTATGATGTTGCAGATCAAATTAAGCCTTATGTCATCAAAGAAATCGATGGTGAGAAGATTGGAATTATCGGTATCTTGAAAGTTGAAAAAACAATGAATTCTTCACTGGCGTCCGATGACCTTATGTTTACGGATGAAATCGAAACGGCTAAAAAATATGTTGCTGAGTTAGAAGGACAAGGCATAAACAAGATCATTCTCTTAAGCCATGTTGGTTATTATAATGATTTCCTGTTCGCTGAAAACGTACCTGGCATTGATGTAATCATCGGTGGGGACACCCATAACTTACTTGGAGACGAAGAAGAGTTGGGAGCAGTTGGTCTTGCTCAAGCTTATTATGGTCAAACTGGTCCATTCGAAGGTTATACACATGGCGACTACGAGACAAATCCAACTATTGGAGAGTATCCGACTGTTGTGGAAAATAGTGATGGAAATCCAGTGTACATCATTACAGCATGGCAATATGCTTATGGTATTGGAAAAGTTGATGTAGATTTTAATGCGGAAGGTGCCGTTGAAAAAATTGATGGAAATATTGTAATCCCAGTAGCTGGTCCGTATTTACAAAAAGATGCTGAAGGAACACTTGTTGAGGTCGATGAAACTGTGAAGGCATCCATAGAAGCAAGAATAGAAGAATCACCATTGTTAACTATTGCGAAGAAGTCTCAAACTGTTGAAGACATCATTAATCCATATCTGGAGGAGATGCAATCATCTCTTGAGACAGTGATTGGAACCATTTCAACAGATATGGGTGCTGACAGAATACCTACGCCATTTGCTGAAGGAGAGGAACCTACAGGTAGTGAAGCCGCTTTCGTTGTAGCACAAGCTTTTGCTAAAGCCAATCCAAGAATAGATGTAGCCATTCAAAATGTCGGTGGTGTAAGAAGTGAATTTTTTGAAGGTGAATTTACAATCAGTCAGGCCATTACAACATTACCTTTCTCCAATACTGTTGTCATGATGGATATGACTGGCGAAGAGATTATCGCCGTTTTAAACCAGGCGGCATATTATGCACTCAACTCTGGATCATCTGGAGCCTTCCCTGCTGCTGCCAAGTTACGTTATGATGTATTTTTAAGTGAAGAAGAAGGCAAAGTGATTCAAAATGTAGAAGTCCAAAATGATGAAGGGCTCTGGTCAGATATCGTCCTTACTGATGTATATACCGTTTCCACCAATAGCTTTACAGCCCTTGGTAAGGACAACTATTTAGAGTTTGAAAAGGTTAGAGAAAAAACATCAGCAAATTTTGAAGACACATATATCAATTACTATGTACCACTAAAAGAGTACATTGAAGGCTTACCAAATAAAACTTTACCAGCAATCGATCCTAATGATTACTGTTTAAAATCTGTTACTGAGTAAAAATCATTGAATAGACCCTCCGTATGGAGGGTCTATTTTGTTTCAATGCCTTTCTCTGTATCGTCGAACTTTAATAAGATTGCCACATCTGGTCGAACAATATTTTTTGCTTTTATTTTTGCTGTGATCAATAAAAAAGAACTGACAGTCATCGTTTGCGCAAGTGCTGACATTTTTGATTTCATTTGTTTCAAACAGATGGACTAAATCGGTTACGATTTTGACCAAAACTTGTGATTCTGGTGAGCTTTCAGTAGTGTTGACCAATTGAATGTGTTCATTGATGACGCATATTTCGGGAGTATACTCAACTTGTGATATAAGTTCATTGAGTTTCAGTATATGGTCATTTAACCTTCCGTTGGTTAAGGCATGGATGGCAATTGATCGTAGGGTTATCAAGTTCTCAAGGAAATGGTTTGTGATTTCAACAAATGTATGCTCTAATGCATGAGATAGGTTTGAGTTGATCCAGATTGGATCTTTAAGAACTTCAGAACCTTTATGGTTATTAAACCAAATTGAGTTGGATAGAATGATGGATAGGTTGTCCAATTGTAACCTCCTAAATTCATTATTGATAGTTACGTAGTTGTGTTGTATAATTGCATTGTAACACACAAAATCATATTTTAATAGTTACATAGGAGGCGACATGAAAATTAGAGTTGTTGGAATTCCCTCAAATATTGGTGCATTGAACAAAGGACCAGAATTAGGTCCAGCATATTTTAGAAAGGCGGGGTTGGTCGAGAGACTTAAGGACGAAAAGGATGTCATCGATTTGGGAGATATTGAAATTGACAATGATCACTTTCGTCATGATTATGGAGCGGTTCGAAATTGGCCGGCGCCGTTGATTATGTGGGAAAAAGTAGCAAATACCGAGAGCGTGTTCATTCCAAATCAAATGACCATTGCAATAGGCGGTGGATGCAGCACATTGACTGGACTTTTTCGAAATTTTTTCAATGTCTATGGTGAAAATGCACGCTTGCTCACAATCGATCACCATATAGATATTAGAAGACCTTCTCCAGGCCAATGCATGGGTGCGACCGCATACACACTCTACTTCCTTACTCAGGACAACCAGTGGGTAAGCCCTATAAAAGGCTTCTCAAATAGACATATCACAGCAATGGGATTCTCTCCTGACACACTGGATCAGTCTTATGCTTACGAAGATATTAAGACTTATCCTGCAGAGATATTAATTGAGAATCCGGAGAAGATTGCAATGGAATATCTTGAAAGTTTATCGCCTGAATCAAAGGTGCTTATTCATTTGGACCTTGATGTTATTGGAAGCCAGGACTTTAAAAGCGTCTATATGCCAGACCCGGATGGTGTAGGACTGGAAACAATCAAAAGATTGTTTGCTGGAATTTGTCAGGATGCTAGAATAGCAGGTATTGTCATAACAGAATTTTCACCAACAGAGGCTGCAGAAAAAGAGGTTGATGCATTGATTGACCTTTTAAATGACGTCTTGAGCCAATAGTAGGAGAATATATTCTGTAATATTATATTAATGTTTAAATTGTGAGAATATTTGCTATAATTGATATGTTAAAAAGGGCATCAAGAACAATGCCTACATCAAACAGAATATTATTTAGGAAGGAGTTTATTATATGTTGAAAAAATCAAATGAGAGTGTTGCAATCCGGGAGGCTTGCATAAAATAACACTATTCGAGTCTCCCATAAAGGTTAAAAACACTTTAGGAGGAGCAAACGTTGAAATATTCACGTAAAGAAAAAAATAATTATCAAAAAGAAGCATGTCATGAAAATTTTATATGCAAAAGTTGTGGGAGCTTGATTGTACCAAATGGTGCGGGAAGCGATCACAGGAACCATTGTCCTATCTGTTTAAGTAGTGTCCATGTCGATAATTTGCCAGGAGATCGTGCTGCAAATTGCAGTGGCATTATGGAGGCAATTGGTGTATGGGTAAGAAAAAATGGTGAATGGGCGATTATTCATCGCTGTAACCGCTGTGGTCATCTCAGTTCAAACCGAATTGCTGCAGATGATAATCCCGTTAAGCTCATGTCGATTGCACTACAACCTCTAGCGAGACCACCATTTCCGCTTAATGAAATCGGAGGTGCGATCAATGTATGATGTCATGAGACAATACGGTCTAGATGATGCGATGATTAAAGAAGCTTCACAAATAGAAGATTTATTTATTGGCAGAATCTTGTCACAATCAAAAGATGTCTATCGCGTCGTAACAGAAAAAGGAATCCTATTTGCTGAGGTATCGGGCAAATATCGCTTTCAAACGAGAAAGCTGAGTGATTTCCCAGCAGTAGGTGATTTTGTCATGTTGGATCGCGATCTGGGTGATAACGGAAACGGAATCATTCATCAAGTTTTATCTAGAAAAAGCGCCTTTATTAGAAAGGCAGCAGGCAAATCTGCTGACGAACAACTTGTACTTGCGAATATTGACACGACGTTTATTTGTATGTCCGCAAACAATGATTTTAACTTAAGAAGGCTAGAGCGCTACTTGGTACTTGTATGGGAAAGCGGTTCAACACCAGTGGTTGTAATC